>JAEEGK010001110.1_pt1 | contig 67210 bp, 77 predicted proteins | sample 8958771 | NCBI WGS metagenome assembly JAEEGK01 (sample SAMN16246547, study PRJNA631951) | gut metagenome | biome: gut microbiome; feature: rumen; material: SC-attached | host: Bos | place: Iran: Karaj | collected 2018-10
TTCTATCTGCAGCCATAATATTCCTTACTTAGAAGAAGGAGATCGTATCTTGACTTTTTGAAATACTTCCAACAGATACATGATATCCGTCAACAGTATCTGCTGCTATGTTTTTATTCGACTGAGTCCAAGTATTATTAGTGTTTTTATAATAGAATATCCGGTCGTTACCAGTATTATTCTTTAAGATTGTTTGAAATTCAAATAATGCATTTTGTATTTCGGTATCTGGAACTTGAAAAGATGACAACGGAGCTATATTTCCGATCATAGTTCCTTGATAATTAGTCTCCATCTTAAAGAATAGGACTTTACCGTCTCTAAATGCCTGCACAAGCTCTTCTGTTGTAGTTTGATTTGTAGCTATGAAAACTGAACTTCCAGAACTTCCTAACTTGAACCAAGAAGTTCCATCCCAAGATACTACGTCATTTGCTGACACATCAAGACTACCTTCAGTCAATGTCCCATCGGCCGAAAGCCTATATGTCCATCCCTCTCCTATATCAGTCAGAGCATTCAGATCAGATACCGAAGCCTCTTCTTTGAACTGGAGAACGACATCTAGACCAATATTTCCTCTAGCAGTCGCCTTCTGCTCTTCAGATGTGTCGCTGCTTTGATCTAAGTCGTACAGTACAGTGTTTATCTTCTTATCAGCCATTCTGAATTCCTTTTTTCAATTCTACGGATTGTCTGGTAGATCATGGTAAGTCAGATCTAGAGATATCATAATTCTCTTATTCTCGTCATCTCTAGTGATCGTCAGACCTGGTCCAGCGGACAGATCATACACTTCTTGACTTCCGCCGCCAGTAGCGCTTATTCCACCATCTTCGTCTATCACTATGCCCGTACCAGCAGTCAGTTTCCTCTGTACTTGCTGATCGTTGACAGAGATTGTGCTGTTGTTGATCCTGATTCCCCAGCCAGGAGAGTACTCGCCACCTCCACCTCCACCACCAGCAGATCCAGTTAGCTTGTGGATGCTGAAGGCGGAGATCTGAGACGTGACTGTACTAGGAATAGTCTCGCCTTCCGGAGACAATATCGATACAGAGTACGTCTTTGAATCTTCAGTTATCTCGATGTCATATCCTATGTCGTACTTGATCGGGCATCCCTGATAGCTGAGGTCGAACTCATAGTATCCGATAGCACCATTATCCATTGATGATATTGTGCTCTCGTTAGCGGTGTCGGATAGATAGAACCGAAGGATTCTGTTCGATTGTGCGCTAGAATTTACGTTCAACTTCAAGTCTACGTGATAGAATCCCTTTGAGAGAGTCATCGTACTGCTCACAAACGTGATAGAGTCACCTTCAGAAGTGATGGGCTCATTGAAGGTGAATTGTCCAGATCCTGATCTGGACTGGCTGTACGTGAACATGACACTGGGCTTATCAGCGATCGACAGATCGTATCCTCCAGTTATCTCGGAGATTCCGATGCTTCCGTCCTGAGAGGTCAGTCTGACGTTAGCTGCAGATCCCACATAATCCCAATTATAGTACTTGCCTTCAACTGATCCATCCGGATCGACTCTCCAGTATACTTGTGCGTCATTGTACCAACTGTCGCATAGCACTTTCACTATGTCTCTCTCTGAGAGATCCGCTGAGTAGTCTAGAAGATCCTGATGCGTTCCAACTACATCAGCTACGTCAGATCTCTGTTCGATCTGATCAACCTTAGCGCTAACGTTGTTGATGGCTGAAGCCAAGATCCATTCGTTGTCTTCTAGCGGCTGAATCGTGTTAGAGTTCAGCCACTTTCCGTCAGCGATGGTAGATCGGCTCCAGCCAGATATGTCATATAGCCCTATCTTTGTTCCTGGTACTGGCTTTATATTGGGCATTCTTGAAAAACTCCTAACTAAAACTTACTCTAGATCGACGTATCCGAGCTGAACGACTCCGTATGCTGCTGAAGTTGCTGGTAGAATGTCGACTACCCTGCTAGAGTCTGGAGTCAGCGAAGTTCCGTTTACCTTGACACCTTGAATGGCGCTGTCTGCTTTGGAGCCTTGTGCTGATGTAGCGAAGTCAGAAGCCTTCTTTCCAGAGTCAGTCAGATTTCCACTAGAGTCGAGTCCAGCGAAGTTTCCAGAAGTTGCGTTAGCGACCTTGTCAGCCTTTCCGTCAGCAGAAGGTGGATCAACCCAAGCAGCAGTTCCAGAACTTCCACCGTATCCGAGAATCTTTCCAGTCGATCCACCTGTCGGAATGTGCTTGTTTCCAGCGGTAGTCGGATGTGTGTAGACAGTAGTCTCTGTACCATCGATCTTGATGTTGCCATTTGTATTAGAAGATTCGACCTTGTTAGCACCTTCAGATATTCCACCTAGCTTTGTCTTCTCGGCAGTAGTGTAGTCATTAGTCGACAGCCCCTTTCCAGTAACCTTGTCGACTTTGTCATCGAGAGAATCTTTGACGAGCTTCTCTGATGGGTAGTGAGCGTCTGTCGTTGTCGAGCTCCACGCCGTGACCTTGTTGTTCTTGTTCTCTGTGTTATCAGTAGTGATGTTGACAGCAGTGATCTTACCGTCAGCTTCAGTAACTTTGACCTGTACGTTAGTTCCATCTGAACTTGTCTTTTCCGCATCTAAGGTTCCGAGAGCAGCAGCTACGGCCTTTCCTGTGACCGCGACTGATCCAGTAGAAGAGTATGTGTCGCTCTTGTCACTGATCTGAGAAGAGGTGATGCTTATATCTCCAGCTGTAGCGCTAATCTCGCCGTTTGCGTTCTGAGTGAGGGCTGTAATAGTCTTTCCAGCACCAAGACCTGAAGCAGAGTAAGCCGTCTGCTTAGTCTTATATCCAGACAGATCTATAGAGGTCTCTCCTATGACTTCCCATGTGTTTGACTGAGTGTAGATCCACTCAGTATATGGGTCAGTCTTTGAAGAACTAGACTCCTTAGTCAGATAGATGATCTTGTGGCTAGGATTTTGAATGTCTGGGTGATGATCGTCCCCAGTCGTATTTTGAACGACTTCGAACACGCCATTCGCTATTCCAGACAGAGCCTCGTCAATATCGACTCCTTTCTTCGTATATTCGGCTCTTGTAGCGAAAATCGGACTATCATTTATTTTACTCACATATCTCGTTGTTGCCATAGAATTTTACTCCATACTCTTTTAGTTATTTATAGAAATGATGTATAAAGACACTACTCCTAACAGAGAATGTCCAGTCATAAATGACAGCGACAGATTTCACACATAAAATCGGATGGCATTACCCTCCGATTTATTTCAAGATATTAGCAATTATCCTACTACTATCTCATTGACTGGACTTTCAAGGTCAATTCTCTCCATGCAGTCTTTCAACTCTTCTTTGTAGTCTGCGGCTAATGAATCCATGTTGAGGTTCCCGTTTCCCGCTAAGCTGATTTGATATTTCCGTAGCGCGTTAGTCCAGACTATTCCGGCCTTAGCGACGACGAATCTTCTGAATAGCGGATCTTGGATGATGTTCAGTACGTGCTCTCTCTTGTAGACTCGTAGAAGCGCTCTTTCTGGAAACTTCGGTGTAGGCCATACAGACAGAGCCTTCTGCTCTCTGATGTACTTGACGCGATATTTTCGACCGAAGTCCATCTTAGCTTCTTCTAGCCATGTAAGTGTAGCGTTCCAGTTTCCTAGAACATCTCCATAGTCAGTCGTTCCCCAGCAAGATGACATGTACTTCATTCCGGCGTAAGGAGTCAGCTGCGCTATGAGCATGTTGTTGACTGGAGTCAACAGATTGTCTACATTTCCGAGCCACGATGCTAGCTCGAGATCCACGACCTCTTCGAGCTCTTGGCATATCTTGTAGTGAGTCATTCCTGGAACAAGCTCGAACGCCAGATAGTCTTCTCGATGTCCTTGGCTGTAGTACTTCCAGAAGTATCTGATCGCGTCACCTATCACGTCCATCAGCTGTTCGTTTGACAGCTCTACACAGATCGTCGGAGAACCTAGCTGTCGAAGAATGTAAGCCTTCAGAGCTGCAATGTTGTCTAGCTTTCCTATGTCGTACAGAGGATCTCTGTGCTCACAGTACTTTGGCAGTCTCGGATTGCTCGGTCTCTTCTCTTCGGCCATCTTCTAGCCTCCGCTTAAGTATCTGAGTCCTGCGGATTGATCTCTTGATAAGTCGAGTATCTGATAGTGACTTCGCGCTCTATCTTCTCAGAACCAGCTTGGTCAAGGTTGACCTGAGGCATATCTTTTGGCCAGCAGTAGTACATGACATACTCGTGAGGAGAAGTCGGATCCAGACGAGAGTCGAAGCAGGTGAGCTTGATCTTAGCGCTGTAGTCCTTCATGTAGTTGCTGATAGCTGCTCCAGTCTTTTGAGAACTGAACATTGCTCCAGCGTCACCGCCGTCGAGTCCGATGTCGCCGTTGTGGATCAAGTTCATCCAAGAGTGAATCATGTGAGAAGTCGTCCAGTCCTGGAACTCATCAAACTTCATCTGGATTTCTCCGTCCATCTTTGTGCGGCCAGGGAAGATCTTCTTCGAACCTTGCCAGTTCGTCTCGAGCTCACCTTCGATAGATCTCTGAGGTAGAGAAGCCAAGCGGCATCTCAGTGTGAACTGCTTTGTTCCGCCGAGAGCTTTGAAGAGAGATGCTAGCGGAGTGTCCTCTTCTGGGATGATCACAGCTTGCCACAGGAAGTTCTTAGCGAGGTCACGAAAGTTGTCGATCTCGCTAGTGAATACGTTCATATCGTTGTTTACAGCCATTCTTCGAATTCTCCTGCGCTAATGCGCAAATCTGAACTATGTTTCTAGATATTTATAGAGTTGTGCCGAGAAAAAATCAACTATCCTCAGTATCTTCAATTTTCCCAGTTATGACCAATCTATTCTTGATCGTCTCCCTTCTGTTCTTGTAAGTGTCAGACTTCAAGGACTGAACGAACTTTGTGATCTCAAAAGTGTCAGTCATCGAACCGTATGTGCTGGATTTTAGAACCTCGATATCTTTCGTCTCGGTGCTCTGATCAGTGATTGCGATAGGCACTTCCATTGAAGTGATCGTATTTACCAGCTTTGACTGAACTTCCGTGAAGTTGTTCCCTTGAAGATTAGACGGCATGAAACCGCTAGCCGTGACTTCATACGATGGCTCAGAGTTGCTGAAGAAGTAGTCTTCAGAGTATCCGTGTACATTGTTCATGTAGTCAGACAGATATCCAGCTCCTATGTCTGTTCTCTTAGCGTCTGCTGGAAAGACTGGATCTTCTTCGCTAGGGTTTTTCTTGACTGGAAAGCCCTGCTCTATGACAGGAGGCAGCCAAGTTGGATAAGTCACATATAAGTCTAGCTCATCAGACTCTATTGCCACAGTGCAGTCATTGAATCCGACACTAGTTCCACCATTAGCGCAACGGGCAGCAATATAGATCGAAAGACTGTATCTTCCATCAGACTCTCTATTGAATGTAGAAGGATAGAATATAGCCTCATTCGAGTAGTCCGTTCCACCATCTTTGAAGTCACTCATTCTGAAAGAGATACTCTTTCTGTTAGAACCTATCCCCTCTTGAACAGTTATTCTGAACTTGCTCAGAGCGTCTGATGCTGAGAGATCTTTGTCAAAGTATATTATCGTATTGTCATAAAGAAACGGATTCAATGTCACCGAGTCCGAATAGTGAACTTCACCATCCCATAAGACTGTCTTAGCCAACTGTGCCGACTTCGTGTTGCTCAATTTCTGAAATGCGCCTACTGCCATCGATCAATCCTCTTATGCGTAAGTGTATCTCAGCTGAAGTCTAAGAACTGGAATATCTCTTTCTGAGCCGTAGTTGACGATGTTGTTGTTGTCATCAAGTACATTGTCGTCGAAAATTGGCTTCAATGCTGGATAGACATATCCGAAGTTCTCTTCAACAGCGTCCAGATCTATCTTATTCCACAATGGCTCCTCATTAGATTTTATAGCATTTTTAAGAAAATAGTAGAAAGCGTTTTCATTCAAGGAGCCTATTATACTCATATCGTTTGCTCCTTTTCTAAAGAAGTCTTCTGTTCTTATATTCTCAGTATAACTATTTTCAAGATGATCTTCATACCCAATTTTGTATGGTAGCGGAATAGGTCTCTGATCAGTATTTCCAGATTCTGAAGCAGCAGTCACCCATGCACTTATTCCAGCTTTAATTGCCCAACTAGCTGCAGCTACATTTCCTTCGCTCATGAATGAGTCGACTTCGAACTCGATCTCGTAGTAGACACTTTGATTGAATGAACCTCCTATGCCTCCTGAACTTTCTCCACCGCTTCTAGGATCTTGAAGAATCTCTCTGTCTAGCTTAACATATATGTAATTGTCGTCTATCGATACACCTTCCTCTGCGATTAAGAAGATCTTACTGAAAGCCTTAGCAGTTCCTATTTTAGGAACGTTTATCTTGATGTTCTTCTGTATCAGCTCGAAGAACACTTCTGAGCAGTCATTTCCAGCAAAGTCGAATCTAGGGAGTGTCAGAACGTCTCTATTCGCTGACAGAACACTCCCTGACCATTCATGTTTTTCTGGCTCTCCTAGGATCCACGATGAGACCTTTATATCGATATTTGCTCCACGAGCTTCTGGACGCTCTAGAATCTTCTTAGATATGTCTGACTTGTAGATCTTTGTTCCGAACGTAGTGTTCTCGGACAGCCACTTGTAGATTGAATTCTCTAGCTCTTCCTTGAACACAGCCATGTCAGCGTGTCTATCGACTATCACGTTTCCTACAACGTCAAAGTAGTGGAAGATCGGAGGTATGCTGACTACTTCGCTGTTCATCATCGTTCGATCTTCCGTATCATCTCGAATCTTCTTGCAGTATCCACCAAAAGTGGTAGTGTCAGCCTCTTGATCTTCGCAGAACTGATGTGGAGTGCATATCAGCTTCACAAAGTCGATCAAGTGATCCAGATAAGTCTGTTTGTCGTGGTACAAGAACAGTCTCGTCAAGTCTTCATTCGTGTCAAAGACGTTTATTGGCTTGTATCTCCCATTAGCGTAACGGTAAATATCAGACAAGATCGAGTACGCTATCAGGTTAGTCGTTCCAGGATTGTGCTCGTTCGCCTTGTCGTCTAACTGGTTCTCGCCAAAAGCGACAGCATTTCTGACGACTATAGGCTCTACCAGAGTAGATAGATATGCTTCCCAGTCAGGAAGCGTGATCAACTTCATGTTAGAAGCGAAGAACAGCTTAGCGTTTATCTTCATCGAGTTAGCTGACTCGAAGTCAATTCCACCAGCTAGATCTGATTCGAGAAGGAACGTGACGTTGTTAGACACGTTTACGATTCGACCGTCTCCGCTAGCGTAGATCTTTCCTTCTGGTCGTATCTGAGACTGAGATGAGTCTGGAAAGTTAGAATTGGATCCATCAGTCTGGAGATATTGAACATATATTTTGTCAGTAGTGCTTGTCAGTCCCGGAACAGTCTCGATTCCGTTTCCGAAGCTTATCTTAGCTGTCTTGTCTGGATTAGAAGTGATAGCTACGATTCTGAGCTGAGGATCTTTCTCGTCTTTCTTTGCTATGTCTGGATCGAGTTCGACTGCGTCATCTCTGATCCAGAACAGATGACTGTCTAGAAATGCAGACTTCTCGTCTTGTCCTATACCAATTTTGCAAAGTCCATATATAGGATTGTATACCTTGTCTTTGTATGCGAACGGATCTCTAGTTCCGAAATAGTTTGAGAACTTCAGATCGTCTATGTCGTATTCCTGAAATGCATAGCCGACTTGGTTAGAGTATGTGATGGGGTCAATCTCTACTGTTGATAGCTTTCCTTGGAAGATCCCTATCTCTTTCAGCTTTGTTCTGTCGACCGCTGATACGTTTCCTCTAAGCTCTATGTAGCTGTCCTTCTGGACCTCATAGCCGTTGACTGCGTACATGATCTTCTTGGTCCAAGATGGACTTCTTCCATTTTGAATATCACTAGCTGTGAGTCTGTACGAGTAGCAAGCGTCAAGAAGATAGTTCAATCCGTTGAACTGGAATGCTAGACTCTTGTTGTTCAGCCAGATCGTGTCGCCTTCTTTCAAATTGCTCGGGAGCGGTCCATGAAGATTGATCGAAATGTTCGCTCTAGCTGGAACTGGTCTCTTAGGCTGATATCCGAGATTGTGGCACAGCTTGATGATGCTTGAGTCAAGCTTAGCTGTGTCTAGATAGTTCTCTTCAGCAGTTCTCTGGATGTAGTAGTTAGTCATGTCCATGATGCCAGCAATGAATTCCTGAAGATAGGAATATATGCTAGCATGGCTCAGATTCTTATATCTGGGGTCAGAAAGGACTCTGTTGTTCCAGTCCTCTAGAAGCGACGTATGACTTACTTTTGTGTAATCTAGTCCGTAATTCTCGCTCATATCGCTATAAAAACCCTATATTCACTTATAGAGTATTTATAGCAATTTTCGGAAATTGGCTAGGACTTCTTTGTCTTGTGGAATTGATCGATAGTCATAGAGCCTTCGATTTTCTCTACTTCGTCCATGTCGATATTTCGCAGTCCCTGCATCTTCTCGACGAGAAGCATGTTGTGGGCGTTGATCTTGTTGATCTCGGCAGTGATTCCGATGCGGAAGATCTTGTCCATGTTCAGTGACAGCTGCCATGCTTCACGCTCAGCGTAGTACTGAACATCTGGCGTGATCGGAATTCTGGCGGGTCTCATGTCCTTCACGAAGTCATCGTCTCGCTGTGTCCATTTGCCCATGTTCGACGCGATGTGAATGTAGTGAGAGCACTCGTGAAGGAAGACGGCAGCGTCTCGGTCGCTGTCGAACTTGAGGCAGCGCTTGTCCTTGTCGTAGTACTTGTTAGACAGATATAAGATGTTCACGAAAGACTGCGTCGTGAAGAACCCTCCGATTCCACGCAGATCGAGCTCTTTCTGCTCCTGGAACACGATCGAAGCGAACTTCGATGCTGTGATCTTGCCACGGATGAAGTTCCAGGCGAGCTTGATACCAGGGTTCTCGGTCTCGACTTCGAGTTTCGCGACCTGGATCTTGGGGAGTATGATGCGGTTGTCGTGCATATTGTTGGTCCTTGTTTTGTTTCTTACACAGTAAAAATAAGAAAATTTGGCGCTTTTCGCACCCTAAAAATTGAGATTTTTCTTGATTTTGGGGTTTAGATTTCCTTAAAAAATACGTATATTTACTATGTAAAACCGCTCAACAAGGACCAGAAAATGAGCAACATAGAAGTCACAAAAGAGAACATCGAGAACAAGTTCACTAACGCGGTAGACTACTTCGGACTCTATATTCCGAACATGCTCTCCTTCTACTCTCTGTTCACCAAGCGCGTGAACAACGACATAGAGACTATCAGAATATCCGTCCGCAAGGACGTGACTCCTTACCTCGAGTACAACGAAGAATGGGTCTGCTCGATCGACAAGTCCGTCTTCGTCTTCATTCTCTCTATCGAGATGTACCGCTTCATTCTTCACCACTGCACGCATCGCGAGATCAAGGGCGCTAACGCTTACGAAGCTTCCACGGCTGTCTGCAACAGCAAAGAGCTTCAGTTCTTCCTGAACTCTGCTCCCCAAGAGCTCGCTCAGTACGTCATCAATGCTACTTGGTCTAAGAAGCTGGTCGAAGAAACTATCAATCAGCAGCTCAAAGACGACGACTTCTACTACGAGAACGTATATATGCTTCTCAATCAGAAGCAAGAATCTGAACAACAATCCCAGAGCCAGAACGGCCAAGGACAGAACCAACAGCAACAGTCCTCTCAGCAGGGCGAAGGAGATCAGAATGATCAAGACGAAGAAAACCAGTCCGGCAGCCAAGGTTCCGGGGAAGGACAAGAAGACCAAGAAGACCAAGACGGTCAAGAGGGATCTGAGGGAGATGAGTCTGACCGAGCTGATGGCAGCAGCTCCCAAGATAACACCGAAGATGGAGAAGGAGCTGGCGACTCTGACTCCGAAGACCAAGGAAACTCTGGCTCTGGTGACGCTGACGGCGATCCGAGCGATTCAGAGGGTTCAGGAACTGGAAACGGGTCTGGATCTTCTGGAAGCCGCTCTAAGGGAAGAGGAAAAGACAAGCAGAAAGAAGACTTTGACAAGTGGAACGAAAGCGGCGAGCAGAACACGGAAGAATGGGGCCAAAACAACATCGTAGACGAGATGATCCGCGACGTCGTCGAGAACAAGTGCAAGGTCAGCGGCTGGGGCCGTCTCAGCGGTGATCAGGTCGAAGAGATCCTGCTCAAGAACAAGCGCAAGGTCAACATCGTTCCTATCATCGCTGGATTTGGCGCTTCTGTCCGCTGCCGCAAGCGCGTCTCTACCCGTCTCCGCATCAACAAGCGCTACGACTATCTGCCAGGCTACCGCACGGACCGCAAGACCAAGATGCTCTTCGCTATCGACTCAAGCGGATCCATGAGCCAGTCTGACATCGAGAAGGGATGCGCCATCCTCCACAACTTCTACAAGAAGACCAAGATCGATCTCGCCTTCTGGGACGCACAGATGGTCGAGCCCAAGAAGCTCACCCGCAACATCCAGAAGATCGAAGCTCCGGGTCGCGGCGGCACTGATCCCGCTTGCATCGGTGAGTGGCTCAAGGCACACAACAAGCACTACGACGGCGTCGTGATCTTCACGGACTGCTACTGGGAATGGAAGGAGAACAACCTAGGTCAGCACATCTTCGTGATCTCTTCCGAGAAAGAATACTCGGTTCCCGACTTCGTCAAGCACCACGCTTCGATCCAGGAGCTCACCCACGTCTTCGACGACTAAAAATCTCAGAAAAATCTCATTTTAGGGGTTTAGATTTCACATAGAATTTCATATATTTACTATGTAAACAACAAAAAGAGCCACTTCAACAAGGACCAGAAATATGCTCTCTAAAGTCTCCATCTCCGAATTCACCGACCTCGCCCTCTGCTGCCCCTCCAACAAGGCTATGCTGCTCATCGGCGAGTTCGGCATCGGCAAGACCCAAGTCATCCGCCAGATCGGCGACAAGCTCGGCCTCAAGGTCATCTGCTTCGACTGCACTCACCTCAACGACGTGGGCGACATTCTCGGTCTGCCCTCTGTCAAGGACGGCAAGACCGTCTTCAACCCCACTTACTGGTACTCTCCCGATGAACCGGTGCTGCTCTTCTTCGACGAAGTCTTCCGTGCTAACCCCGACGTCCGCAACGCTCTCATGAGCCTCTGCTTGGACCAGACCATCGCCGACAAGAAGCTCGCTCCGGGCTCTCGCGTCTTCGCTGCTGCTAACCCTCCGGGATTCCACGGCTATGAAGGCGAGATCCCTGACCCCGCTCAGCTGAGCCGCTACGCTGCCTACTGGCTGGATCCGACTTTCCCTGAATGGCTCGCTCATGCCAAGAACGCCAAGCTCCATCCCGCTGTGATCGAATATCTCAGCAAGAACAAGTCAGACTTGGATCCGTTCGCTAACGCCAAGGCTATGGATGTCGGCGCTGGTGACGGCTCCGAGCTCACCGTCCTTCCATCCCGCCGCTCTTGGTTCGACGCCTCGGCTAATCTCTACAACGCTGAGAAGGTCAAGAACGTCAAGAAGCTGGACAAGGCATTCGTCATCACCATGATGAGCGGCTACGTCGGTCCAACCATCGCCGTCAAGTTCGCTCCTTTCTACGAGAACGCTTCTACAGCAGTCGGCGCTGAAGACATTCTCCGCGACTGGTCCTCCATCAAGCCTAAGTCTGAAGATGACCGCTTCGATGTCGCTACGGCTACCAAGCTCGCTACTGACATCAAGATCTTCCTCTCCTCTTACAAGAAGGACATTCCCGCTAAGTGGAAGAAGAACTTCTCTTCCTTCATCCGCGAGGGAATGAGCAAGGAAGCTCAGGTCGCTATCGTCAACAACCTTGTCTACCAAGACATGATCTCTGGCGAGGACTGGGTCTACAACATCAGCGACGAAGAGCTCCAGACCTTCTACGAACAGACGATCTCGGCCAAGGTCGCCTAGCGCAAGCTGCCACTTAAGTTAAACCTCGGTCCCGTCTCCTAATTAGTTCAACTGGTCCTTGTCTATGGGAGACGGGACCTTATTGTTGTTGATGAAGATGATCAGCGATTCACGCGACGTCCGAGAAGATCGAACTGCTTTACGAACTCTACTGAGATCTTCCCTGGATTCTTGCGCTTCTTCAGGCTCATTGGACTGTTGCTGTCGACTATCACGACGTCTAGCTCATCGACATCCGTGAAGTCATATACTGGAAAGCTCGTATTTGCGCCAGAAACCTTGTTTAGAGAGCCTGAAACGTCATGGTGGAGATACACACGGAAGGGCTTGATTTTCGCTCCCAGACCGGCTTTTACGAACTGTCCAGCCTTGAATGAACCCAGATCCTTAGCAGCGAAACCGTAAACGTTAGACCTGTCTTCTCCGAAGTCTGACCCTAGAAGGTAGTCGAATGAGCCTATCAGAGACCAGCCGTTCGAGCTCACAGTGTCTGGCTCGACAGGAGCTATCTTGTACTCTCCTCTAGAGAAACTCAAACTGTCTGTGTTCGTAATGATTATGTACGGAACACCAGCGAAGATTGTGTCGCCACGGAATTCTGATACGTGAACTTCCCACTTGTCGAGTTCGTTCTTGACGACTTCGACGAGATTGTAGAAAGTAGCTCCAGAGATCTTGCTTCTGGGCACGCTCAGCGGCATCGTGATTGTGCTGTACTTCGACGGATTGAACTCTCTAGCTAGCTTGATTGAGTCTACGGTCATGCTAGAAGTGAAGACTCCGTCTCTGACAGCTTCTGTGTAATCTCCATCGAGCAAGATCGTCTTGATGCTGTTCTTGTTGTAGAGCGTGTATACTCCGTAGACGAGCTTGTCTGCGTTGATGGTTCCATCTTTTACTCTTCCGACAGACTCGGTCACTGTCTCAGACACGAACTCGGCGTTCTTGACTTCTGCGGTTCCTTCATAGACGTCACCGATGATTCCGCCTATGTAAGCTGTCGAACCCGAGTCTGCGATGATGTTTCCTTTCCATAGAGCGCTGTCGATGTCGAGATGCTTCTTGGACATTCCGACGATTCCACCCACGAAAGCTAGATTCTTCACTTCGATAGTCACTTCAGATTCTACGTCGTGAATGCTGTTCCAAGAGTTTCCGACAATTCCGCCGACAGCCTGTCCGTCTCCAAAAGCGTAGATGTGTCCAGAAGAGCTAACATTTCTGACCTTCGCTACCTCGTTCATCCAGCCGACAGCTGTTCCGATGGCGATAGCCTTCTTCTCTTTGTCTCCAGTAGCGTTTGGAACTTTTCCGCCAGTAGCTGTGCTCTCAATGTGCACATTCACGAGATGAAGATTCTTCAATGTGCCAGACAGCGGACCTACGAATCCCAGGTTCTGCTGATAGCTAGCTTTGATCTTCTTCAGGGAGTCTCCGATGATTCTCATGTTAGAGATGGTGTGACCATCACCGTCGAAGATTCCTCCATAGTTCGGAGAGCCCGTTCCAGCAGACAGCGGAATCCACAGGCTGTCGTGCAGATCAATGTCTGCGTTGAGCTTAGCGTTCAGCTTAGACCCTTTATCAGTCTGTGTCGTGTCGGAGAACCAGCGAAGATCTGCTTCGTCGTTCAGAATGTAGAATCCATCTACTAGCTCTGGCGTCGAGTACACTAGGCTAGACAGAAGGAACAATGTCAAAATGTACAGCTTTTTCATCATTTTTACCTCAAACGTGCTCTGTGTTCTGAGCACTGATAGTCATTCCGAAGTCGCCGTCAAATTCTCCACTCTCATCTAGAAGTGGAGAAGTATGCTCTAGCTTGACTATCTCTATCTCTGGTTTTACATATAGTTTTTTCATATTCTGCTTATTTATAGAGTGTATAAATAAATCGAGAGGTATCACTATGAACGAGAAAGAAGCACTATCGACTCTGAAGGAATCTGGCCTCAAGGTCATCAAGGAATATACAGACGCATACACGAACGACACTTACGATGAGCTCTTCGAAGCGATCTACGACATGAGCGATGTCGAGTGCGATGAGTTCTGCGAGACGATCCGCAAGATCAGCGAGTCTGGCAACTACAAGCGTGCAATGATGTTCAAGAAGGATCTGATCCGTTTGATCAAGGGTCTGTAAGAAATAAAGAGAAATCTTAAACAAAAAGAGAGGAAGATTCTAAGTCTTCCTCTCTTCATTTGTGCAGTCAAGTTATTTTACAGATCTTTCAGCTCTGAAGCGTATTCATACCACTTTCTTGCATCGAATTCTTTCCTACGATCTTTGCTCCAGCTTCCAGTTCTTGTAAGGAATCCAACAACTCTCGTATATTGATCGATCATCGGCTTTCCGCATACTGGACAAGTATCAGAACCGACAAATCCGTGGTGGTCTTCACAAACGCCGATTCGAGCGTTATATGCAAAGTAAATTACACCAGCATTTGCTATCTTATTTAATGTTTCCCATGCAGCATCCTTCGTGGGGAACTTGCTCTCGATGTTGATGTGAGCGATAGCGCCACCAGAGCACATCGGGTCTAGAACAGCTGACAGACGAATCTTCTCCTTGATAGTGCACTTCTCTTTGAGAGGAATCCACTGGTTAGAGTAGATGAAGTCGTCATTCTTGTCGTAGAGCAGATTGTCCTTCTGGCAGAGAATGACAGCAGCTCTCTCGGCAGGGACTGACTCGATGTTGAAAGTGTACTTGTCAGTGAAGTGATCCTTGACGTCGTTGATCACGTCGAAGATAGCTTGAGCTAGCTTGATACCCTCGTCTGTGTAAGACTTGTTGCCGAATTCGTCGGTAGCGATGAATCCGAACTCCTTGATAGTCTCGTATAGGCCGAGAATTCCGATCGTGCTGTACTGGTGATTGATGTCGATACCGCCATCGCAGTAGTTAGGAAGAAGTCCCTTCTGAACGTTCTTCTCGATGATCGATCTCTGAACATCGAGGAGCTTGCAGCAAAGCTCTGTTCTCTTCTTCAGCAGCTTCAGGTAAGAGTTGATCGTAGAGATCTTCGAGTCGTTCTTCGGCTTATTAGCTTGAGCTTCGATAGCGATTCTGACCAGGTTGATCGTGTTTACCTTGATCGAACCGATTGATAGAGAAGTTCCACCGATAGAGTTCATGAAGCCTTTGAGCTTCGAAGTGTCTGAGAGAAGACGACAGCAGTTGCTCAGTGTGGTCACGTCCTTAGAGACGAAGAAGTTGGAGTCGTTCCACTCTGTGTTGTGATCAGAGCACCAGCGAGCGAAGTCCTCGTCGACGAACTTGCCATCTTTGAACTGTAGAGAGAATGTCAGAACTGGGAATGTGAACATGTTCTCAGATCTGATCTGCGATACGACTTCCATGAAGATCTTCTGGTGTTTGATAAACTCTTCAACGCAGTCGATGAAGAGGGTTCCGTCCGGATATTCTAGGCCACCGAACAGCGATTCGCAGTACTGACGGTCAAAGATAGACACGTTGACGAATGCGGTCTGGTCGATGCGCATAAAGGGCTGATTCAAGCGGTATATGAGCTTCTGGAAGGCCTGCCTTAGGTAACTGTCGGGATCCTTCGTATAGAAGCCGTCCTGCACGTCTTTGCGCCAGAAATAGTAGGTCCAGACGAGAATGTTAGGAATGCCTACTGCGCCAGAGCTGCGATTGCTCATGAAGGACACGAACTCGATTACGTCGTCAAGAAATGTCGTCAAGTGCTTAGGCGGAACGTTGTTGTAGTTCTTCAGGAAGAAGAGACCCTCTTTAGCCAATCGAGTCAGGTCGTAAGCGAAGCAGTAGCCCATGTATGTCGAAGTGCAAGCGTCATGGAGATAGAAGCCGCCGCTATATTCCTGATTCAGCCATTCACGGGCAGTCTTCAGGCCATATTTCTGCTTCATCTCTAGGAACAGCTTATTGAATGCGAAGATCTTGTCCAGAGGCTTGTCTTTCTCGTTTAGAAGCGCTCTGATGTCTTTCGTAGATGCGTTAGCGTTAGCGTCGATTGTCACGTCGGCAGTCACGGCGTTCTTAGCAGTGAATGCGTCAATGAAGTCAGTGAAGTTCAAGTTCTTCTCAGCAAAGCCATTCAATACTTCGAAATCTTCGCCGTATGTCTCTTCGAACGATAAGAGCGCTTTGTTGAAATCTTTGTTCACTTTGAGCGGAATGTTGAATACCGAATTGTTAGCGGCCATAGTGTACCTTTCTCCATTCAGTGGAGAGATTAAATTCTTCTGTCTTGTTCATCGTTAACATATAGTTCACAAACGGTTGATAGAGCATGTCAAATGCTCCTTATCAGAATGTTAAAAATATCGAGTTAGCACCTCGTCGGTTAGAGTCTTGATGATGTAAGGAATCTCTACTCCAGCTATTGGTAACTCGAAGTCTGGCGTCTCTTGTAGACTCTTATTCCTCCAGAAGTTCAAGATTGATCCGTCATCATTCAGAGTGACTGTGCACTTACCGAACTTGAACATGTGATCATTCAGGAAATTCTGGTAGGACTTGATTGCATACTTCTTGTCTTCTAGCGCCTCTACGAGTTGGTTCTCATTTAGCCCGAGAGCTTCGAACACTTCTTTGTACATCTTCAATCCTCAACCTAAGGTCTATTATTTATGAGGCGGATTTTTCGTTGACCCACTTTACGGCTTCACTGAAGTTCAATACTGTGTCGCCGTGAAGAAGGAACGGAGCCATCGCGATATTGTGCCTCTGAGCTACTTCCAAGATCTTAGCTTGATCCTCTTCAACCCTGAACGCGAGTCCAGAGTCTTTCAACTTCTTCTCTAGTACTTTGCACTTAGGACAGTGCGTAGTGAACAGTACAATCTCTTCCATTCTAGACTCCTTAGTTGTTGAACTCGAGGACGAACTTCATCGGAACATACTTCGGTCCCTTGAGCGGATCAGACTTCTCGTCTTCGGCTTCTTGTCTAGCCTTGAAGTAAGGAATGACTAGAGAGTCAACTTCTTTTGCATCAAGTTCTTTCTCGACAGTGAATGAGTAAGAAGTCTTCTGCTTCTCCAGGTTGCGCTTGACGGACAGCTCAGACAGAATGCCGTCGAATGTCGCTCCGTCGAACTTGACAGTCACCTCTTCGTCCATCGGAACACAGACCTTAGTCCAAGTGTCGTTACTCGCCATTTGAGACAGCTTAGCCAAGTAAGTGTTATTGCTGAACTGACCAAGAAGAGTTGGTGAACCTTCTTCGGTAGTCTTGAAAGTGTACTGACCATAGACGGTCAGATCAGTCTTCTTGGTGAATGCGGAGAACTTCTCCAGAGTAGCGCTTTCGATAGTTACGTTCATAATTTAACCTCTTTAAGTTTTATCAGATTCAAAATACAAAAATATCGCTGGAAGATCAATTCGTTCCAGCGACTTAAGCGTAGAATATCTCACGATCAAATAGAGACTCTGCTGTCTCTTTTGCGCTGAGCTCATGATTGAGCGACTGAGCGATAAGCTTGACGAATATGTCTTTGACCGTTCGATAGTTAGTGAGCTCTTCGACGACTAGCTTGTCGTAGCCTGATCCAGCGAATCCTTTAGAAGCATAGAGCATATCCATCTCTGCCTTGAGCTGTGTCATGTTCAGACAATGCTCGTTGTAGAATAGATAAACCGAGTTGTCTGGAAGAATCTTGCTGATCCATCTATTCTTAGACTCTGCAATTCCGACTGCTATCTCAGCTTGATGATCTGAATGCTCGCTAACTTGAATAGCTGTAGGCTCTTCAACTGACTCTACAATTTGATTTACGTAATCACTCAATTTCATTCAAGAACACCCTCAGATCGTCAAGTGTCTTCTTCATGTCTTTTCGATGGAACAGAACGGATTGACCGCCTGCCTTTGTGAACTCTTCGCAGTTCTTCTGATAGTCGTCGATAAGCAGCGTCTCTGAGTCTGCGAAGTCGTTCTTGTCCCTTCTCTTCGATACGAAGACTACATTCATCGGGTTGATATGGAGATTCTTCTCTAGCCATTGCTTCTTACCCTCCCTTGCAGCATCGTTTATCGCGTGAGATAGCACATACAGAGTAAAGTCCTTCTTCTTAGAGTAGGCATAGAGCCTGGAGTAGAGCCACATACCCTCAATAATCGTAGGAAGATTAGCCCAGAAGCCGTCATCAGCTTCTTCGAGCTTCTGCTCGTCCATCTTGCCAGTCTCTGGATTGTAGATTCCAGCTTCGACGGCACCTCTCAGAAAGTCGACGATGACGCCGTCTAAATCTATGGCGATCTTGTTTATCATACTTTATTTATCGGGCTATATAGTTTCTTCTTAAGCAAGAAGTCCATAAGCTTAGTCTTTCTGTTCTCTTCGACTGGCATACCATCACTGTAGATGTAGTATGGAATATCTTCGTTGTCGATACGATAGCAGTTGAATACTTTTGTCTTGTTGTATTCTCTCACTGCTATCTTGCATCCAGGAACAAGTGAATTTAGTTCTTCTTCCGTGAAGAGGGTCCTGACACCGTTTCTCATGAAGTTCTTAGTGCTCTGCATCTTCGATATTAGCTGCTCACGCTGTGTGACCGGAAGATGATGCAGATTCAGTCCTATGAAGCAGTTCAAGCTCTTCAGAGACGGTCCTATGCAGTATATGAGAGGCTCATTGTCTACAGGGCCATTTGTCCAAGTCGGATAGTACATATATGTGTAGAAGTATCCGTTTACGACTGTGTCTGAAGATCTTATAGGCATATCCTATCCTATCCTATCCTCTGATCAAGTTCCCCTGTTAGCCACTCTGGAAACGCCATCGAAGGCACATTTATCTTGTCTAGAGGCATGAACCAAGTCTCTTGACCGTTGTCCCATTTTCCGTGTTTGCAAACTTCTCTGAGATTTTCTTCGTTAGCTGGATTGCGAATATAGTCCTGAATGTCAGTCAGAGCGAACATTCTTCTTCCAGAAGTTCCGATCGACATGTACCAGAAGTCATTCTTGACGTCTCTTCCTACTAGATCGCAGATATGGCGCACAGCGTCTTCTCTGGGACTGTCTGAGTACTTTCTGAATGAGATAGATGCGCACGGCCAATCTCTGCTGTATTTAACGTCAATGTACACGCAATAGTCACGAATAGGTCTTCCGTTCATGTCTTTGCGTGCGATTCGAATATCGCCGAGCATAGCGTTCTTCAATGGAGTCTCTACCCATGTCAATACGTTGTGCATTGGCTTATAGTGCTGATCTGAGCATATAGAATGAATTATCAGATAGTCACGTTCAGTCTCGTAGAACAACTTAGAAAGTCTCTCTACTTCGAAGAACTCTTCTTGAAAGCCAGCGTCTCTGAGAGGATTACTGTTCATCAAACATACCCTCCTCTTCGTTTACGAAGCTGTTGCAGATAGAGGCGCATTTGATGTCATAGAGATCTTCATCTGTAGTCTCCGACGTTTCGACCTCTTCTACATCAACATCCTCTACTTCGACTTCTTCCTCTACTTCATCTTCTTCAACTTCCTCTTCGGTTCCATCTTTGTTCTTCTTTTTCTTCTTTTTCTTCTTTTGCTGATACGGAAGAGATTTTCCCCAAGCACGTTCCCAGATGTTCGAATAAGCTTCGTTAGACCAGGTGTTGACTATCTCGTTTGAGTTTCCTTCGCTGTCAGCAGAAGCGACGTTCATAGTCAAGAACTCGTTTGACTCATGCTTGTACTTGTTGTTCCACAATACGAGCTTAGCGAAGTAAGCTGACTGCAACAAGAACGCCAAGGCCGAGTTCTCTCGGCCGTCTTCTGTGTAGACTGTAAAGTTCTTCAAATAGTGATCAATGATGTATATGACCATGTCTTGGATGAAGTCATAGTACATCTTGTCATTCTTAGACTTCTTGATCTGATAAGCGCAAATCTCTTGAAGATCGTCCCAGAACTTCAAATGCTCAGATTCTGAAATAGTACCAGCGTTGTAGTCTAGAAGTCGTTGCCTTAAAACCAATTTATCTATCTTCATGAAGTTAGCTCCTAGAATAGTTTATTTCAATATATATACCACTTTTGTCTTACTTCAAACGATAGATGATTCGACCGCGTGTCAAATCGTATGGGCATACTTCCATCTGTACACGATCGTCTGGATTTATTCGAATCTTGTTTCGATTGTGCATAGCTCCAGCTAATGTGCATATCACTTCTTGTCCATTGTCGAGTGCGCATCTGAACCTGATTCCGCCGAGAGCTTCTAAGACTGTTCCTTCGAGAACTATTCCTTTAGGTTTGCTCATATTAGATTGACTCCATTGTTTCGGCTGATCGATCAGTCACAGCTATGATTCGGTTCATAGCGTCAGAACTCTCTAATATGCTGCCGGATTTGTTGATGTGATCATACTGCCATTCGATCATAGCGTTGTACTCGTCCTTCTTGCACATCTTCCAGAATATCTCGTCTAGCTGTTCGACAGTAGCGCTGTTCTTGATCTTGCAGTCTGGATAGATCTCTTCGTATGGACTGTCTGTAGAATTGTCAAAAACAGATCCAAGAAATCCCATCCCGGAGATTGAAGATTCATAGAATCTCAATGCTGACTTGCATCGATTGAACTCATTGTCTACAAGCGGAGCTATCTGAAAGTCAGCTCCTGTGCTCCAGCATCTTCTTGGATAGTTGTATGAGTTTGTCCAAGGAATAAACTGTATTCTGGGCGCAATCTCTTTGAAAAAGTATGGGAAGTCTCCCATGATCTTGAAGTCGATCTTGTCTTCCTTCACGTTCTTGATGATCCAATCTCTGAATGAATTGTTCCAGTCTCCGAAATCTCCGTTTATTCCCGGGAATCCTTTAGGCTCACGTGGTGAAGCTGGTCTTGGCGGAACTGGATTCATGTAGTGACCAGAAGCGCCTGAGTACAGAACGACGGGCTTGACTATGTCGCTCTCGATAGGCTTCTTTTTGTTGCAGGACCACAAGAATCTAGGAACTGTGTTCTTCACGGTGACTACATTGTCCAGGCCATACTTGTGCATCAGAACCTTCTTCAAATAGTCGGTAGAGCACATGATAGTGTCGAACAATGGAAAGATCTGCCACAGATTCTCTTCGATCTCCTTGTCGACATTGTTCATCTTTCTTCGAACGAACGACATGTTGTAGTCTGGCAGGCCGTTAGGATTGAATGGACTCTCGAAGAAGAGGTCGTCGATCTCGTAGATCATCTTGAATCCATACTTAGCCTGAAATCCTTTATACCTCTGAATCACAGATAAGTGCTTGCTAGTACTAGGCTTCTGCCATATAACTGCCCGTGTAGCAGCTAAGATACCAGGATCTGTAGTGTAGATCGGCATTATAACTGCCTTCAAACCACAGTCTGTAGCGTTTATCATGTCAGCGAAGAAACGACATCTGACGTGACTGCAACCGCTGTTGTCACTCAGATAGAACAGTATTACGTTCTTGTTGTCTTTTGCGTCAACTTTTAGCATAGTTTTCCTTGATTTTCATTCAGTTCAAAATATAGATATATGTGCATTTTACTGGATTTGCTCCAGAATCTTGAATTTCAGAGGCATTGAAGGATCGTTCTCTTCTATCTTCTTGTCTTTGAAGTAGATATCGACGTAGTCGCGATCCGGATTATCTCCATAGACTATGCGATACTTTCCATTTACGACTTCTAGTCTCGCTGCTTGGATATCTTCGTTCATCGCTGCATCGAGAAATGAGTCACTCTTCTTCAGTCCTAGCTCTGTGACGAGAGTGTTAGATGAGAGGACAATATGGTTGTAACCTTCTCCACGTTTTTCTAGATCTTTTCGATAGTCCCCTAGAATATAGTGAAGAACCTTATGAGTGTATTTCTCCAGAATCGGAGTCAGATAAGCCTTAAGCCAATCTCCGTATGTGTCGCTAGGCGGATTGTTCGTATTTCCGGTCAGTTCGTCTATGTCAGTCATGAATGCGCTGAATGTCGTGTTGCACAGAAATATCTTCTGCTCCGTCTGTGTTGGCATCACACTCTTTAGAGATATCCGACAGTCGTTAGATATCTGAACGTCTGCTCTGTCAGTGTAGTTTTTGTTCTTGACTACTTTGTCGTATCCTAGCCACTTGTAGTTTCTGAATCCACGTACTTGATCACTCCACTCTTTGTGAATTCTAGCTTGATAGAAGTTGTATATCTTGACGATCTCGTAGGCTTTTGATCTTACGTATTCTATCTTCTGCTCGAGCTGAGAGATGAGATTCTCTATCTTATCCTTAGGCTTTCCCTGATTGTCGAGTATGCTGAATATCTGATCACTGACTGTATCACTTATAGAGATAATTCCTTTTTCTTCGCTCAGAAGAACATTGCTGTTCGATTTGAGCATAGCCAATGGGAGCAGCTCAGTCAGCATAGCGTTGAAGTTGTTGGAGATCTTCACATTTGGCTTCAGAAAGACACTGTATCTCTTCCCTTCGGAGTATATCTCTAGCTTTCCGGCAGAGCTTCCTGGCGCATTAGGTATATACGTTATCTTGCTGCCTTCCGGAAGTTCTGTTCCTGGATCTTCATTCGCAATATCTCTTAGAATCTCTGCCCTAGATTTTCCGAAATTACCATTCAGTACGAATACAAAAGTTCGTCTGGAAGAGAGCCCGTGCTCAACCTTAGTGAATCCCTGGTTCTTAGGAAACACTCTCATGAGGAAGCGCTGCACTGGATCCATAGACTTCTTGATCAGATCAGCCACAGAGCCCACCTAATTGTAAAGAAACTTTAACAGAAAAATACATACTATTGGGGTTTAGAAACGCTGCGGATATTTCTATTATCTTATTTACAGGCAAGACGATGCCTGACTAAACAAAAAGGAACATGTTCATGTATATCTACAACAAGAAGAAACACACCACTGGCGTCATCACTGGTAACGCCTCCCAGAACCGTCTAGCCGTCGTCTATGACGACTACAGCCCCAAGTATGACTACATCAAGCTCAAAGGAAAGCGCAAGGTCAACTGCGTTCAGATCAGCGAAGCTGACTGGAAGTGGATCACTGGCGCTCGTTCGAAGATGTGGAAGCGCAACAAGACGGATTGGGACAAGTATCAGATTCAGCGTGCTCAGAAGATCATCGCTAGCCTGTAAGAGTCTCCATTACCTCAAACAGAGAAAGAGAGGGAACTTCCCTCTCTTTCTTATTTTTGTTCACTTTCAGCCGATTTGACTTATTCGCCCTGTTCGACGTATTCGCCGCGTCCAGAGGTGAACAGATCCGGGAACTGTTCGAGAACCGGACCAGTCGTAGCGGTGTCGTAGCCATCGGTGAAGAGAGCAGAAGTAGCCATGCCACTTGCTGCAGCCCTTTCGTCGGCCAACTGCCACTGAGACTGAGGGAGGTTCATCTTGAAGGTGTCCTGAATGTCTGCCCAGCCGTTAGGAGCGTTGTCCTTGTCGAACTTGGTGTAGATTCCATCGCACCAGCTGCTGGCGACGAAAGCGCTATCAGGGATAGCCTTGTCGTTGCCTACGTGATACTGTGACTTAGAAGGTAGTTTGTACATTGTGAAAATTCTCCTTGTTGTTAAATTTTACTCCGCGATTACCACGTTCCTTCGTCGCCTTCACCATTCAGCTTAGCGCTTAGACCTTCGAATCTGAGAAGTCTGTAGTAGTTCTCAGCGCCGAGCATGTTGTCGGCGAAGGCATATCTGCTCATCACGCCAACTCTCGGAGAGAAGTCGCGAGGATCAGTTGCCTGAAGGGTCAGAGAAGTGATGTACGGGCAGTATACCACGCCGCAGTTAGAAAGGCCTTCGCCCTTGTAAGCGACGAGCACTTCACCGTTGTCGAGGTTTGTGATCGGATCCACAGCGTTGTTGTCGATGTAGACCTTGATGTTGCCGTTCAGGGTACCTGCAGCAGCAGTAGCAGAGCTACCGTTCACGTTGGTAACGATCTTGCTGAAGTTCGGAGCAGCGATCTGCATAGCAGTTGCGATGTCCGGAGATACGACAGCGATGTTACCAGAAGCGGTACGAGTGCTGGTACGGATGTTGTTAGCAGCAGCGATGACCTTAGCCACGATGTTGCTCAATCTTTCCTGAGACCAACGGCCATTCCAGCCATCACCAACGCCACCAGCTTCAGGAGCAGTGCTTACGACACCTTCCTTGAATCTGAAGGTCTTGGGCTGGCAGAGAGCCTTACAGTGAGCGATAGTCTCACGGTCGATCTCCTGAACCAGTTCTTCCTGACAGGTCTTGATCATTTCAGCCATCATGTCGAGGTGCTGCATAGACTCGATGTCCTGAGCAGACTCGATAGAGAAGCTAGAACCAACCTTACGGCTCTTAGCAGCGACAACCTGAGTTGCGAGCATGAGACCGAGTTCCGGCCACTTCTCGAACTTGTTCGGATCGCCACCGAGCTTCCAGTGTTCTGCAGCTTCGGTTTCTACTGCGGTACCGGCATCCGGTTCGCCAGAGGCGTTAGCGGTAGAACCAGTGAAGCCAGAGAAGCGAGGAACGTGCTTCCAAGCAGCTTCGATGATTTCCTGAGGGTTAGAGGTCTTGTAAATTCTGCGGACTGCACAAGCAAGGCTCACGGGACCAGCCATAGGCTGAACACCGACGAGAACGTTGGCGAACATTTCCGGGAAAGCTCTACGGACGATAGCCATAGAGATGTTGGGCAGGACACCCTTGCCAGGACCACCGTGAGGAATACCCTGGTTCAGGCCAGTCGGGCCAGCGACTCCCATAGAGAAGTCTTCGTCAAGTCTCATGCCCTTCTTTACCCAGCGATCCTGGTTTTCCAGAAGCTTGGCAGTGTTAGCACGAATATACTTGTCCTTGATAGATGCCACAGAGAGTGCATTTGGCTTCTCGCTCCATGCCTCTGTGATTGATTTTTGGGAATTGAGTATCTTCATTCTCTTTTACTCCTTGAAAATGCTAATCCAGCTCGACATATTTTGCGACAGAAGTCAAATAGTCATCGCTGTTTTCGTCTATTCTAGACTGTTTATGTGATTTGATGCGTTCGTTTGTGAAATCTGGCGTGTCATCTTCAACGTAAGACTTCACGAAAGATCTCGGTCTTGAGTTAGTTCTCTTTTCAGCGATCAGGCTCTTGTGTTGATCCCTCATGCTGACTTTGCTCTCCTGAATAGCCTGTTCTTTGGCTTCCTGAATCTTCTTTGCGGATTCTTTGAGCATTCCGCAGTAGGAGTCGATGTCGGCCTTAGTCGTAGCGAAGGACTTGTCAGCGAAGAACTTTCTTACGTTAGCAGCGTCTGCTCTCGAAAGATCTTGTGTCTTCTCTGCCAATAGCGCCCTCTTAGCGTACTTCTCGGTCTTGTCGGTCAGGGCCATATTCTCTTCAATCTGCTTCTTCAGAGTATCTTCGAGCTCGACGATGTGAGCCTGAGCTTCTTTGATCTTCTTCTTGCCAGACAGATTGAGAGGAACATACTGTTCTTCGAAGAGGTTCTGGATTCCCTTGATGATAGGTGCGAAGGTCTCGTTGACAGCAGTGGTCTTGATGAGATCTTCAGAGATGTTCTCTGTGATCGCGTAGTCAAGATACTTATCAAGCTGAGCGAGGATCGACTCTTCCATCAAAGCCAACTCTTTTTCGTATTTTTCCGCGAAAGCCTTCTCGAAATACTCATTGATATAGTCTTCGCATGCCTTTTCGACTTCAGCTGTCTTTTCGTTCAGTTTCAGACTAGCGTTCTTAGCGATCGTATTAGTCTTGATCTCGAGGTACTTCTCAGAGAGAGTCTCGAGCTCGGCTGTCTTCGCTTTGACTGCTTCGTCGATCTTGGTAGCGCAGTATTCTTCAGCTTTCTCGGAGATTTGGTCGGTTTCGACTTTAACTCTGGATTCCACGGCTTCATTGAAGGCCTGCTTAACAGCAGCGATGTCCTCCGCTGACATACCGAGGGATTGGAGCTTTTCTTCGATTTTTTCCATTATTCCTCCGATGGCTTTGTAATTTATCTATTAAAGAAATTTTCTATATTTTTTGCTTTTTTCTCACTTTACAAGAAAAAAGTTCACTTTTTGTGAACTTTTCTGTTTATAAGCTTGTATTGAGAAAAATTCCACGCTTTAGCGTGGTGATATGAATTAGGACTAAAACATAAGATTTGAAAAGAAACTTGTATAAATATAACAGAGAGATTTGGAACATTAGTGGTTTTCTGTTACCAAATGGATTAAAATTGTTATATTTTGAAGTGTTATTATACACTTGAAATCCATAGGAATAGAAAACCACAATAGATTCCTATGGATTTTATGTTGATAACGAGAGCATACAAGCTTAGAGTTTATCCTACTAATGATCAGAAAGTCTTCTTCAACAAGACTTTTGGATGCTGTAGGGTAATCTATAATGAAATGCTCTATGAGCTTCAGAATGCTTATAAGAATAGTATTAAGTTAAATAAGTGTGATCTTTTTAAGAAAATCAAGCAGAAATATAACTGGATGAATCAATCTGACAGTCAAGGTCTATGTAATACCTATCAAGACTTAAATACTGCCTATAATAATTTCTTTAACAAAAAGGCAAAGTTTCCCAAGTTCAAGAATAAGAAAGACAAGAATTCATATCGTAACGGTATGATGCAAAAGTCCATAGGAAAATTGATTCCTGATAAGAATCATATCAGAATACCAAAAGCTGGACTTGTTGAGTTTAGAGCCGATTATGACTTCAGCAAACTGAACGTCAAGAAGATAAGAAACTTAACTATTGAGCGTAGTAAGACTAACAAATACTACTGTTCGATCTGTGTAGATGTTGAAATTCTTGAATATGAACATACTGGAGAAGTAATCGGTATTGACTTAGGTATAAAGGATTTAGTAATAGATTCTAACGGTAATAAGTACTCAAATCCTAAGTATCAAGAAAAAGTAGAAAATAAAATAAAGCATTTACAAAGACTTTATAGTAGGAAAGTGAAAGGTAGCAAGAATCAAGAAAAAGCTAGACTGAGACTCGCTATCGCTCATGAAAAACTGAGCAACAAAAGAAAAGACAACCTTCATAAGTTGACAACTAAGCTAATTAAAGAAAACGACGTGATCTGCATAGAGAACTTAGACGTCAAAAATATGATGAAGAATCATAATTTGGCTAAATCTATACAAGATGCATCATTCGGAACTTTATCTAGTATGCTGAAGTACAAAGCTAAATGGCACGGACGACAGATAGTTGAAGTTGGAAGATTCTATCCATCGTCTAAGTTATGTCACTGTTGCGGACATAGAATGTCATATATGGGACTTGAGATAAGAAATTGGACTTGTCCTGTATGCAGTAAACAACATGACAGAGATATAAATGCAGCAATAAACATCAAAAATGAAGGTTTAAGATTGTTAGATAATGGTACGGTACGAGATACCGAAACCCTAGATTCATATTCTAGTATGCCTGCGGAGAACCCAACTATGGATGAACGACTTGATGTCCTAAAAAGTAGTGATTCTATGAAACAGGAACTGTTGTATAAAAAGCCTACCCAAACAGGGAAGGTCCTGTCCTAAAGGCAGCGACAGATTTCACAAGGTGTTTTTGGATGCTTTTAGAGCTTGTCTACGATGTCTCGGATCTGATCAACTGAGCCTTTAGCCTTGCTTAGCTCGATCTTCTCCTTGTTCTGGATCTCTAGAAGAGCCGCTTTGATCTTCATGTTGAAGTAATTTCTAGTCTTCTCGTCGATACCGTCTAGACACTTCTTGATGATCTCAGAGAAAGAGTCGTAGTCGTGAACATCTTCAAAGTCGCTGTCGATCAGCTTCTTTCCGTTCGCTACTAGCTCGATCACGTTCTTTGCGTTGTCTAGCTCATTCAGATCAGTGTCTCCAGTGCTGATCAATCCGTTCAGTGCAGCTAGGACTTCTTCAACATTGTAGATCGCTACTCCAGCTGGAGAGCCATCTGCTGGACTTCCTTCTCCAGAAGCTCCCTGTGTGAAGTCTGGATCGTCTTCACGGTCCTTGAACTTGTCTTCTTCACCGGAATCCGCATCTTCTTCGGCTCCATCTTCTGCACCACCTTCACCGCTGTCACCTACTTCGCCACCTACAGCATCATCGAAGCCTCCTCCAGCGTCGTCAAATCCTCCAGCGTCGTCAAATCCACCGTCATCTTCTGGTGGAGTGTCATCAAATCCGCCGTCATCAGCTGGAGGTGGATCATCTACTCCTCCATCTTCGTCTTCGAGCAGAAGATGTGTGAAGTCGACTGGCTTTACCCTTTCGTTAATGTACTTTCTGATATCGTCTAGCATAGTTAAAGCTCCTGTTGCTCTATGGCCTCTTGTAAGTTCTTCTTTGACAGCTTGAACGTGTTAGCGCAGACTAGATAGTCGAAAATTCTCCTGTTTAGCTTCGCTTCCATGTTCTCGTTCATCAGAAGAGTCATTATTCTCGATTTGTCCTTGTTCATGACAGCGTCTGCTATGATGTCGAAAGTCCTAGAGTACATCTGGTACAGAACATCATAGTTAGACAGATCTTTTCTGTCGCACAAGCTCATAATCAACTTTCGAAGGAATTCTTCCTTCTTGCTGATCCGATAGAATATCGAGAACTTAGTGTACAGAGGCCTGGACATTATGTCTTATTTATTCGACTTTTACGAAAGGTCGAACTTTGGCAGATCCTCTAGCTTAGTTTTCTCTTTTGGAGGTGTAAGCTTCTTGACTAGCTTCAGAATCTCGTCTGAAGCGAAGTTGTAATTGTTTATCTGAGTGTAAGATCCGCCCTGTCCATTCGCTGCGGCCTGTTCCTTAGCTACATCGTGCTTGATGTTTCCGGTTCCCTTGTCTTCGATGATCTTGTAGTTCGTGACCATCTGGTCAATCTTAGCGAGTCTCATCACGTTGTCAGACACAGTCTTAGACAGCGCAGCATAGACTTCGAATAGATGCGGATTTGTGCCTATCTTAAGCTGAGCCTCTATGCAGTCCAGCACAGCTCTGTTGTCAGTGATGAGCGCCTTGAGCTGCGCCTTCATATATGCTTTGTCTTCGAGATCATATCTCTGTGTGGCAGTAGCGGCTTTTACTTCCTTCTCCAAGTCTACGATCGCTTTGTGATCTTCGTTCGCTTTCTTCTTCAAGTCAGCTACTGATGGACCTGGAAGCTCATCTTCGACTTCAGTCTGTGTAGGATCAGGTATTCCCATCACCTGAGCGTCGTCCTCTAAGAAGCTCATAGGATTAGCTTCTTGCACAGCTTCTGTGATCGGCTGCTCTACAATCTCTTGGACTGGATCTTTCTCTCGAACATCTTCAATCTCGAACTCATGGCAAAGCGCATCTATTGAAGTCTCTAAGCTCATAAGTTACCCCACTTTGAGCATTCTGGGCTTGAAGAAGTCCTTCAAGCTGTCTAGCTTCCTTGAGATGACTCGGTCGATGTTGTTTCGATCGTCTTCGATCTGCTCAAGCTCTTTCTGATAGCCCAGAATCTCTTTGTTGACCTTGACTATGTCGACTTTCTTCAATGAACCTATCTTTAAGTCAGATATGTACTCTGCACCTTCATTAGCTCTAGGATTATTCTTGAAGAACGCTAGATGTTCAACGATGTACTTGTTCGTGTCGTCTGATTCTAGAGCTTTCTTGATCACTTCAAGATTCTCTGCTGCTTTGACGCGGCACATCGAATGGAATATCTTGTCTTCGATCTCTGTCTTCTTGACACCTAGGATTTTTCCCTCTATGTCACGTCTCCAGTCTAGCCATATCTGCATGTACTCGATGAGATTCTTCTTCAACAGAACTGTATCTACGTCCCTTAGCTCTGGTGTCTTGCTCTTTCGACGATCTAGCGCATAGTACTGTATGTTCTGTGAGCATATCAGATGCTTGTGAATCTTCTTTTCGAACGTGTCTTCGCCAGTGAACAAGACCTCGAAGTTGCAAGCGTTGTCTTTAGTGCTAGCGTCGTTAGCATATATGACTAGCTTCTCGTCTATCAGCTTGATCATAGCGTTCTGGAAGGTCGAAGGTTTGAACTCCGGACAGTACCCAGTCACGTTCAGAATGTAGTTCTTTCCTTGTTGTGTGATCGTGTAGTCGCACTCGTAAGTCAGCTTTCCAGCACCAGTGCTATAGACTTGCTTGAGATCTTCTTCAGTGCTGAGTAGCTTTCCACCATAGACTGAGTCTGGACCGTGAAATACCTTCAAAATGTCGGAGATCTTCGTCTTGTCGCCTTTCTTCAGAACGACTTTGAGTGCATTCACTACTTCTTCTAGATTATGATTAGGTGTCTCGACTCTGATCGCGACCCCGATGCCTTTACCGCCATTGACAAAGAATGATGGAAAGTCCATTGGAATGTCGATAGGCTCCATGTACTCGCCAGAGAAGTTAGGAACTTCATCGGCGACTGAATATGACTCGAAGCATCTTTGACCTAGCTTGCTGAACTTGCACTCAGTGTATCTGGGAGCAGCTGGCTCATCATCCAAGCTTCCCCAGTTTCCTTGGCCGTGTACTAGACTGTAGCTCTGATTGACTAGGTTAGCTAGAGCTCCATAAGCTTCGGAGTGAGGATGATACTTACCCATGCAGTCGCCCGTTACACGAGCAGACTTGACAGTAGGTGCTGAATTCCATGCCTTCAAGTCATACATAGCCTTGAGGAGTCGACGCTGTGCTGGCTTAAGCCCATCTCTGACTGACGGGATCATTCTGTCCTCTATGACAGACATTCCGTAGTCTTTTATGTTCTTCTCAAGGAGCTCAGATAGATTCTCTTCGCTAACCAGAAGTTCTGCTGGTTCATCGGTCTTCAAAAATTTGCTCTTCTTCATAGTTTATTGCTCTTCTTCATAGTTTAGTTCGTCTTAGTGAACTGACTCTGGCTTTTAAGCCAGAGTCTTCTTTTTCGTTTCTACGACCTATCTTGCTGTTTGCCATTACTGGACTAACGGTAGAGGATAATGTCTCAACGGAGGCCTGTTCCAGGCACTCAGTACGCTTAATCGTACCAATGAATTTTACGTTCTTGGCAGCATGAATATCTCTGTCCTCGGTATAACCACATGCACACCGGAATATTCTGTCTGCAAGACTTAATGTATTAAGACAGCCACACACGTTACAAAGCTTGGTAGTGGGTTGGAATTTGTCTATCTTAAACGATTTTGTACCTTCCATACTTACCAGTTTCGCTTTTACACGGCCAAGATACGAACGCTGTATCTGCCTACCGAACGAGTTACCGCATTTCTTACCGTTTTTCTTACTGTGTTTCTTCTTTTTCCATTTGGCTATCTGCTCGTCCTGGAAATAGATAGTATCATAGTTAGTAGTAAGATAATGTATCAGCTTATTCGTAGCATCTACCTTTTTATTGGTAAGGTGTTCATATTCCTTTCTGATTTGATTTCTCAACTTCCAATATCGCTTTGAATCCTTTTGTTTTCTATGTAGCTGCTTTTGCAGGTACTTCAGGTATTCGCTTTCTCGCACATTGCAGTTGAACTTATCACCGTCAGATGTAGTTATGTTATCTTTAATACCGAAGTCAAGTCCGACTTCCTTATATGTTTGTTTTCTTTGCTTAAATGAATCCTTGTTTATGCAGACACTAACATGTATATAATACCCGCTTGCTTTTTTGATAAATCTGCCGTCTGCTATTTCATACTCTCTAATGCTTAAAATTTGATGTAAACCGTAAACTTTTAGATTTTTGAAACCAGGCAGACGGATATGACTATTGTCTATGATTTTGAACGATCCCGTAAGCAGAGGTATGCTATCATATTCGGACTTAAATTTTAATGCACTAACCTTATATCCTTTACGTTTGGCCTTTGCTAAATTAACTATGTTTGACTTGCATTGCTGGATAATACCGCGATGAAAGAATGTAGGCAGTGTTATCTTTTCTTCAATATATTTCCCGTCTTTATTGTACCTATGTATTGTTTTATGACTTAGATAATCATATTTGAAAATATCTATAGTTTCAGTGTCAATATCTTCTTTACCAGCATCACTAAGACTGAGCATATCATTATATACCCATTTGGCCTGGATAAAACATTGTTTCATCTTGTCATAGGTTTCCTTGGAGGTCTGATGGCAATTGACTTTTAACTCAAATACCTTGAGTATCTGGTTTTTCCTGCGTTCCCGTGTAGCGGCAAGGCTTTGCCTTATCTGTTCACGTTCTGCATCTGTCAGCTGTTTCCTTGCCATATTTTAACCTATATAATATATATAACAATTTAACTTAAAATCTTGTAAAATATATTGACAAATATGACATATTTTATAGTCGTTCTACTGTAGTGATATGATGTTTCTCTGGATCAAGTACCTCAAGTATCCGTAGATGTGCTTGCAGAAAGTCGGAATCTTCTCAGCGTTCTGCACTTTGTTAGGAATCTTAGAGTTCGATGGAACAGTTCCAGCGTAGTTCTTGTTGTAGAACAGAGGATATGCGACATTGTATCTGAACGCATTGCATGTGCACTTGACTTCTGCCATCGAGTCGATCGTCCACTTCTCTTCTAGTGTCTTTCGGTGAAACTGTACGAGAACTGTGTATGTCTGGGAAGTATGCTGCGAGTCAACAGTTCCACGGCAGACCATTGTAAGCTGATCCTGGCCCTTGGTAGTTGAATTCACTACTTTCACGTTCTTGAAGTCAGAGTATGGAAATACCTTCTTGAAGTTGTCTCTCATCTGAACCAGTGTGACCTTCTCGTCTACTCGGTTCTCATTTTCGATGAACTCTTTGAATCTAAGCCTCACTCTTCTTATCCTCCTTCTTGAACAGCGTGAACTTGTTTATCGGAAACGTGTTCACGATAGACGCCCACTTGTCGAACACTGGAGCTCTCAGCTTGTCTATGTCTGGCGGAAGCTCTCCTTTTGACTCATGAACGACTGTGATTGGAATTGTGCATATTCCGAACTTGTTTCTGAGTCCCTGAAGACAGAAGTCTACATCATAAAAGTGATAGCCTTTTATGCTCTCGTCGAATCTCTGTTTCTTGAACACGTCAGTGTGAATCCACATGACACAGCCGTCTAAGCTAGCGACACCTTCGTGATAGCCTGGCCAGTCTTTCATCTCGTACACTTGCTCTGGAACGACTGGTTTCTTGTCTGGACCCAGAACTTTCTGCATGATATATCCGACTCCGTTGACTTGACGATCAGGAGCCCACCAGTGCATGAGATAGTCAAGGTTGAACGTGCCTATCACTCCAGCGATTCTCTGTCCTTTTTCGTAAGCTTGTCTCAGACGAACTTCGACTATGTCTTCTGGACTTCTGATCTCTGCATCGTCGTGAATGAAGCAGACCCAACCTTCATAGTCTCTCAATGAGTCGATAGCAGCATTGTATTTCTTGCACAGGGAATCGCCATAACTGTCATCCAAGTACGTGATGTCGTGCTCTTTGTCATATTCTCTCGGTTCTCTAACTGCAGTGAATGTCTTAATCACAGGTACAACCCCAAAGTCTCTAAGTTCTTCTTATTCAGTGCAGAGATTCGTAGCGTAGGCCACTCTTTCTGACACTTTGCCATCAAGTTAGACATTATGTATATCTTGTTCACGACAGGCTTCTTGATAGTCACCGTGTCGTCATTCTTGTTCTGCTGGTTTACGTGAGCCATCAGCTCAATCTTGTACCGGTCTAGCAAGTTCTTAGCGTTCTTCTGTATGAGCTGGAGATATGCGTTCTTTGAATCGTCTGAGCATGCTGAGACGTATGAGTCACGATCAGAAGTCTTGACGACTGAGTCTCTGAAAGTTGGCCAGTCTGAGTATAGATTGCTCTTGACTGTGTCTGGAAGCTGCATGTCTGAGCTCTCCCACCAAGAGTCCATATTGTCGTCGTTCCAAAGAGCCGTTCTAAATATCGACTCCTTCATTCCTCGAATCTCTGACCTCAGCTGTGTCGAGTAAGTCTTGAAGTCTGTCCAAGTGAACTTGTCATTAGCCCTGAGCACAGAGTCCAGATAGTTGTCGTCGGACTTCTTCAAGCCTTCGATCTTGATTACGCAGTCATAGCTAGTCTCTGGACTGTTGATAGCGTCAAAAAGAACATTTCCATTGAGTGTTCCAGAAATCTCGTCAGCTCTGTTGATCGTGTTTATCGTAGTGATCAGATTCTCGTACTTGCAGAGCACGAATGAAAATATCGGAGTCCGATCGATGCAAGACGACAGCAGCTCCTTAGACAGAGGAAGCGTAGTAGCGTCAATATCATATATGTACTTTGAGTCTAACATATAGTCTATTTATTCTCTGCTTCCCAATAGTCGAGAACCCCAGAGCAAGGACAGAACGTCGCTTCACAGAAGTATATCTGTCCGTTGACGTAGAACAGATCAACTCTGACGAAGTCGAACAGATTTGCGATTCTCTTCACGACTGGCTTCATCTCTGATACTATCTTCTTCTGTGTCGGATTTAGTCCGTTCTGAATCGGAGACATTCCTATACACCAGTTCAACGGATCACCGTTCTCGTCTGTGAACGCTAGATGCTCTATGATCACTTTGCTGCTCTTTCTCTGAAGCTCTACGGCTAGAATCTTGCCGTGCTCACAGAAGAACTGATAGTCAGTAGGCCTCACTTCATTCGGAAAGAGTGATGGCTGAACGATGATGGCTGGTATAATTGCCTCATACTGCCATTCATATCCAGCGATGTAAGCGTAGTTGATGTTTAGCCAAGTTCGTATCTTTTTCGTGAGGTAATCGTAATTTATCTGTTCTCCAGCGTGGAATCTGACATTGTACCCAGAGCCGTTGTTGCACTTCAGAATGCAGTCGCTCTTCTGGCACATAGCTAGCGCTTCTATGATGTCGTCATCTGACGGCTTGTACTTCTCGTACATCACTGGGATTCTTATATTGGCCAATCCGAGGTCATACAGCTCCTTGTAGACGGCGCACTTGTCTGCCCATAGTACTTTCTTAGGGTTCATGTCATACAGCTTATAACGGTTGATTCTGTCCGCTAGATTCTTAGGTTCGTCAATGTTGATCTGTGGAGCGTTTTCGTGAATCCATCTCACTCCAGTCTGTATCTTTCTTGTGAAGTTGGTCTGGAACCTGAGATCTTCGTAGTCGATCTTGTGGTCTGGAGTATCTTCAGACTCGATCCACTTGTCCATCTGTCTAGTTGTGTCATTCTCTTCGATAGCATTCCACTCGTCATGAAGCTTTCCATCACTTCTGGGCTCAATCTTCACGTACCGATTGAATTCCTCCTTCATGCTGAGATCTTCGATGACATATCCGCCCCAGAAGAAGTTCTCTTCAACTTTAGGCGAGTACCAAGGATCTGGGCTAGCGCAGGATCCGCGATTGACTTTCTCTTGCCAGTCCCAACGGCTCTTCAGGTGATAGTGATACAGTCTAACGTTGCTGTTGAAGTCAATAGCAGCGAACCAGTTGTTAGCTAGATCGAATGTCATGCACTCTGGACAGCCCGTCCGGTGATCAAACCAGCCAGTGAATATAGCAGATCTTCTCTTTCCGTCAATGAATGGAACGTGACCTGCTTCATCTTCTCCTTCTGGTGCTCTCCATTCATAATGTCGTCTGTGATCATACTTGACGATGCACTTGACGGTAGCTCCAGCATCGTCCCTACGATAAGTTAGAACATTAGGATCACCAACTGAAGTGTCTCTGTCGTTCATAAGCTCAGGTGACGACATATTCAGATGTGGAATGACCAAGCACTCATAGTTTCTGAATCCCTTTGCGATGATGTCTTCTAGAGTGCAGTACTCGCCTAGGTCATTCTTGTCTCGGTAATAGAGAAACTCATCGTCGTCTGTGAATGCAACAGCGTCTCCAGTCTCGAACAGCTTGCCATAGACACCGTTCATGATGTCGGAGTACAGCTTCCTCTGATCAGGAAATCCTGACAGCCTTATATAAGTGTATAGCTTTGGATCGACTATAGCTCTAATGTCGATCTTAGAGTCGTTGTCGATCACTACGAATTTAGCGTTAGGGAATCTGTGATGATGGTATTCGAACCAGTACTTGAAGTCAAATTTGTCGTATGCCTTAATAAGCAATACAAAGTTTAGTCGCATTGTAGCTACCTTCTCAGTTTCAATATGTATAATCTAGAAATTTACAGGTCAGTCCTGTCTATCCATGACGACTTCATGAAGTCGTGGAGCGGTATTCCGTGCTCTTGACCATCTTTTGTCGTGAATCGAACTTCTCTTGCGTTGAACGACTTCACGACGACTTGCTTTGGACAGCATGTTTTCTCGCTAGCTGTGTAGCAGTGAAGTCCTTCTCTCAAGGAGAAGCCATATTTCTTGAATTCTCTCTCACAGACTGGGCAACTCATCTGAACACCTTGTCTAGCTCATCGTTGACTCTGAGAACAGTTGCTCTCTTAGAAAGAGCATCAGCGTTGCTCAGAGCGTTCTGAATTCTATAGTTAGAATCTACCGATCTGACCCATGACATCTTAGCGAGCTTCTGCATGTGTGGACGAAGCCATACCCTTAGCTTTCCCATGAAGAGATCTAGATTAGAGATGCAGTCGTTCTCTTCTTTTCCTTTAGGCTCTCTGAGAAGATTGCCCTCTTTGTCGATCAAACCTATCTTGTAAGCTTTAGTCGTAGTAGGAGCTGTCATCAGATTCTTCAAGAAGATGTACACGAGTATATTGTCGATTGATCTCAAGTGAGTCGACATGTTAATCTTCTTGTTCATCGCTTTTAGAGTTTTAGTGCTCTTTTGTGCTTCATTGATGACATTGTCTGCTTCAAGAGCTGCTATAGCCATGTTGCAGTTTCTGACTAGACGCTCTAAGAAGTGACGATCGCTAGACTCTGTAGCCTCGGCGATTCGACGAAAGCAGGTGTTGAGAATAGTCAGACGATGATCTTCCATTACAACATCCTCCATACCGGTTTGCTTCCGTATTCCTTCAGCTGCTTCTGTATCTCTTCTTTCTGGTCATGATCCATCTCTTCCCAGAAAGCTTTGTCAGAATACTTTCCACGCTCTAGAGCAACCTTGTACAAGTCCTTGTGGGCTTGAACAAACGGTTGATTCTCTAGTTCTTCGAGCGTTATCATTCTGCTTTCTTCTTTTTCTTCTTCTTAGGAGCGGTCTCTGTCGGATTCACTTCAATCGGAGTGACTGACTCTTCTACGATAGGCGCATCTAGCTCAGCTTCTGAAGTCATGTCAGCTTCTGTCGGCTCTTCGATCACTGGAGGAACGAAAAGATCGACAGACTCAGATTCTCTAGCTGTGCTATCGTCTACCATCTCGTCCATGATGTCGTATGTAGGAGCTGGTGTGTCTTCTTGAACTGAAATGTCTTGATAGCTGTCTTCCGGAGCTAAGACTGGCTCTTGTGCTGGAGCCTGACGAGGAATGCTGCTCTTGATGTGAACTTCGTGTACCTCAGTCTCTGGAATGATGTTGTTCAAGATAGCGTCGATGAGCTCAGGATTCATCTGATCATTGTTTAGCTTGGGTTCACCTTTCTTTACGACTGGCTTTTGAACTTGAACTGGTCGTGATACCGTGCGAGTCGGTTCTTCTGACTCTTTCACAACTTCTCTTCTTGCCTGACCTCTTACATATTCGCGATCTTCGAAGTTAGATCCGCCTTTAAGACCGTCAATGTATCTAGCGATTGACTTTGCGATTCCTTCGTCGATTCTCTTCAATCCTTCTAGCCCATAGCGGACGAAGCAGGAGTCGATCTTCTTGTACAGACGCTGCTTGTAGAAGTCAACCTCGTCCTGAAGACTGCGTTCTCTAGGATCCACGTACTCTTCTTCCACTTCTCTTCTCGTCGATGCGACTCTCTGTGCAGGAGGAGTCTCTTCGTAGTTCTCTTCTTCGCTCTCTTCTAGTTCCACAACTCTCGAAGGTCTTGCTTGTGTGCTAGGCTTTCTCTGTTGCTCTTCTATGAATGATCTAAAGCTCATATTAAGTTAGCTCCTGTAAGTGTTTCTTCTTATTTATTCGACTTTTCAGCTTCACGGCGAGCTTTCCTTCTCTCGCGTGCTCTCTGACGGCGATATGCTCTTCTCTCTTCTGGACTCAGACCAGTAAGCTTGTTGTACTTTCCTCTTGGAATGATCTCGCAGCTCTCGTCTTGCTCAAGCAGACTCGGATCATTCTTTCCGGATCTGAACCATACGCGACCGCTGTTCATAGCGCCCATCGTCGATCCATACTTGATTATCTTGAACTTCTTGTTCACCACATTGAACTTGGCTTCCATCAGGTCTCCGTCTATCGACAGGACCTTATATGTGTTTCCATGTTCGTCTGTGTATACTTTACCGACCTCAAACTGAGGCACTTTCACTGATTCCTTCTCCAGATAAGAGTCGTTCTTCATACCGTTCTCGCATTTTGTTTAGCTCTTCGATCAGAACTTCTCTCTTCGGAACTTCGTCAGATATATGCAGAGACACAAAAGCGACGATCTCTTCGACCGTCTTGAACTTCTCGTCTTCTGATTTGCGAAAGCTGTCAACTACTTTCTGAGCCGAGCTTAGCAGATCAGTCATGCGGTTAAGCTCGCCTGGATTCTTAGTGAGTCGGATAATATCTTTCTCTCTGCGTGTCTTTGGGATAGCGTTAGCCCATGAGTGCTTCTTCTTCATTAGAGGACCTCTGAAATTCGTTCTTGGCGCACTCTAGAAGATATTGATAGTCACCGCTGTTTACGAAAGAGAAATATGGAAGCTTCTTGTGATTGCTCTCGTTTATGGGGAACTTAAGCCACCATTTGTCAGTCGTCGGATCATTGAAGAGCTTGACACCAGTGATTCGAATACAGTCATTCAAGACTGCCTTGAATATAGCTACGCAGTTGTGTGATCCGTTGTTCAGTTTTACCATGTCTAGTGTGTCGACCGTGATCGTCTTGTCCATGTCAGCAGTTCCCTGTTCAGTTTAACACATTATTTATAATGCTAAATGAATAACTGCTAACTATTAAAATATACTAAAAGAATTATTTTTGTAAACCCATAAACTGATAAAAAATATAAATAGCGCTATAAATAATATAGAGATTTGGAACATTAGTGGTTTTCTGTTACCAAATGGATTAAAGTTATTATATTTTTGAAGTGTTATTATACACTTGAAATCCATAGGAATAGAAAACCACAATAGATTCCTATGGATTTTATGTTGATAACGAGAGCATACAAGATTAGACTTTATCCTACTAAGGCTCAGAAAGTCTTCTTCAACAAGACTTTTGGATGCTGCAGGGTGATCTATAACGAAATGCTCTATGAGCTGCAGAATGCTTACAAGAACGGTATTAAGTTAAAGAAGTGTGATCTTTTCAAGAAAATACGAGATAAGTATGAATGGATGAAAGATGCTGATAGTCAGGGATTATGTAATACCTATCAAGACCTGAATACCTCATATTCTAGATTCTTCAATAAGGTATCAAAGTTTCCTAAATTCAAGAAAAAGAAAGAGAAAAGCTCATATCGTAATGGCATGATGCAGAAGACTATTGAAAAACTTATTCCCAACAAAAGCCATATCATAATTCCTAAAGCTGGACTTGTTAAGTTTAGAGCAGATTATGACTTCAGCAAACTTAACGTCAAGAAAATAAGAAACTTAACCATAGAGCGTAGTAAGACTAACAAGTACTATTGTTCTCTTACTCTCGATTCAGAAATAGAAGAGTACGAACATACTGGACAAGTGATTGGAATAGACTTAGGTATCAAAGACTTATCGATATGCTCAGATGGAACAAAGTTCGAGAATCCTAAGTATCTTCAGAAATCTGAGAAGAAAATCTCACATTTGAATAGACTATATTCAAAGAAGACAAAAGGTAGCAAGAATCAGCAGAAAGCTAGACTGAGACTTGCTATCGCACATGAAAAACTGTGCAATAAAAGAAAAGACAACATTCATAAGTTGACAACTAAACTAATTCGTGAAAATGATGTGATCTGCATAGAGGACTTAGCAGTCAAGAATATGATGAAGAATCATAGACTTGCTAAAGCTATACAAGATGCATCATTTGGAACTATAGCTAATATGTTAAAGTACAAAGCGGCATGGCATAATAGACAGATAGTGGAAGTTGGAAGATTCTATCCATCGTCTAAGCTATGTTCATGCTGTGGACACAAGATGGATAGTATGCCTCTATCGGTAAGAGAGTGGATCTGTCAATCTTGTGGTGCTACTCATGACCGTGACCTCAATGCAGCTGTCAACATAAAGAATGAAGGTTTAAGAATTTTAGATGGTACTGTAAGGAATACAGGAACCCTAGGTAAATATCCTAGTAAGCTTGTGGAGAATCCAACTATGGATGAACGACTTGATGTCCTAAAAAGTAGTGATTCTATGAATCAAGAATTGATGTATAAACACGCATTTTAATGTGTTATCATTTATGATACGTCAATTTCCGTCTGAGTCAGTCTGCTGCCATAGTGATAATATAATAACAGGACAGACTATTGTAAACCCCTTTTCCTAAAAAGTTACGACTTTACCCATATCTCTTCAGTGCTGTCTACGAGATTCAGACTGATATCCCTGTACAGATTCTCTTGCTCTTCTGATATTCCGTTCTCTATGACTGACTTGAGCATATCGAATGTAGCGTATTTCTTGACTCTCGTGCTCCGTGTCTGCTCGATGTTTGGCTTCACTTTGAAGATCCCACGGATGTTCGTAGACTTGAGCCACGCTATCTGACGCTTGTTCAGCTTCTTCACTGGGACGATCTTTCTGGATCTGAGTAGAATGATATAGCGATTCGACAGGGTCTTAGTGCTGTCCATCAGCTTATAGTGATCGAGACGGTCCTTCTCATAAGAGTCACCGAACTGGTCGATCTTTCCTATGTAGTCTCCATACAGAGCTGTAGCGTAGTTAGCGATCTTCGTCCAGTAGGATCCGTGTCCTTTTCGATAGTTTCGAATCTCTGGATTCACTGCATAGTCATAGAGATGAATCATCTCATGAAGTATAGTGTTGCAGAGAAGCTTCTTGTTGTTCAGAAGCAGAGGATTGAGCCAGATGAGATTTCTACCATTGTCATTGATCCATGAGATCCCGCTGATCTTGCTATAGTCATCTGGTCCAAATATGGACTCTGCTTCTTTTCTGTCTGTGAATATGTGACAACGGCCGAGGCTATAGTCGAATTCATCCTTGAAGAAGTCTTTGTTGAAGAACTTATATAGATTGTGACAATCCATCAAAGTCAACTTCATCTTAGACTATCTCCAAGCTAGAATCCTATATCGTCGCCCTCGCCGCCCATGTCTTCTTCAGTCTCACCAGGTGACGCCTCTTCTTGCGCGGCTTTAGCGTCTTCCAATAGAGCTTCAGACTCTTGTCTGATATATTCCTGGTTCTTGATTATGTCAGCGTCGCTCATGTGAAGCACAGATTCGTATAGATACTGTCTAGAGATCAACGGCTTAGCTTCCTCGGAGTCAGGCTTAGAGTTAGCCAAGTTCGGAAGCATAGTCTGTAGCTGACCGAGAATACCACCCATCTTCTCCCAGACGCCCAACTGACGAATTCTCTCGAAGTTGTTAGCGCCGTTCAGAGTGATGTTGTATAGCGCTGGATCTAGATACTTAGTCTTAAATCCTGATAGCTTCAGATGGACCAAGAACGTGTGCTTGATAGCCTGATCGCAGAATCTCTGACCTAGTCGACGGCACAGCTTCTGGTAAGTGATCTCAGCAAGCTGCTGCTCAGGAGCGACTGCGTATTGAGCTCCGCCTCCCTCCCCACCGTCCATCCAGCGGATCGAAGGAGTCAATAGAGCATCCATGACCTGCTGCTGGAACATCTTCACGTCGTCTAGCTGACCATTGAACTCAGTCGAAGACTTGATCGGATCAACTGTCGTTCCGTTTCCTTGGTCAGTCTTTCCGACGAAGATATCTTCTGTGAATGACTGGACATTCTTAGAGCTCTGGATCATACCAGTGATAGGATCGATCGTGAGCGTCTTTCTGTACTTGTTCTTGACGTCGTTGACGATCTGGTTAGCCTTAGCGTCGTTAGCTCTACCGATGTACACGTTCCAGAGTCTTCTCTCGGGAGCACGGTTGATTCTTGTGACCGTCAGTGCGTCTTCAATAGCTCTCAGCTGGTTCAGAGGACGGATCGCTGGATCTAGATGTCCTCTGATGTCGTTTCTGTTTGAACCCCATTGACCGTAGTCAGAGTAAGAGACCTGGTCTAGCGTGAATCTTCTGACCTCTCCAGTAGAGTTCAGATCTATCAGTCTAGGGTCTTGAATGTAGCCTACTGCCTTTCCTTCCTCGTAGATCACCAGAGAGCAGTATGCCGGAAGAACCTTGATTCCGACTAGCTTGTCTCCAGCGTCATTAGCGCAGTTCTCCCAGAACTGCTCACCGTCGACAATCCATCTGACTAGATAGTCATGCAGGTTGTTCTCTCCGATCACGCAGCTCATTATGTAGTCAAATTCTTTCTTTAGAGCTTTGTACTCAGTCTTATTGAAGTTCTTAGTGAACGGCTTAGCGATGTTGAATGACGCGACTTCGTTCTCTGCGTTAGGCGTGCACATCTCATCGACCATCATAGTGACGGCCTTCTTGACGAGAGGATAGTTGTACATGCTGCGATAGAACGCGATCTTCTGCTTCTTGCTCTCGAACACAGCGTCGAACATGATCGACTGCTGATCTGGGTTGACTGTGTCTCCAGCCGTGTATCCCCAGGATCCAGCTGCTGCGCCCCAGTTAGTCTGGTCTTCGTCAAAACCTATCGAGTTGTTTCGAGCTTCTAGCTCACGTAAGGTCTGTGCGTCTTCTTCATTCTTGAGAAACTTGTCGCTCAGAAAGTTAAGGAAATTTAGGTTCATGTATTATATATAGGTCTTAGACCCTCTTCTTTTCGCCAGCTAAGCCGAATATCTCGTTCTCTGTCTTTACAACGAACTCGAAGCCACGCTTTCTAGCCCAGTCTTTCGCAGCTTCCCACTTCTCGGAGTTTCTTCGTATCACTTGACAGCGCTCTTGCCATCGAGCCATCGCTTTCTGTGTCTTCTTCTTCGGAGCTGGAGGATAGATCACATTACCTTTGTCGTCTAGCCATGCAGACTGATTTCCGGGCTTCACTTCGACCGCGTACTTTTTCAGCTCTCCCTTCTTGTTTCTCAATATGATCAGAAAGTCTAGCACGTATCTGTGTGTCTTCTGGTCTATCTCTGAGTAGTATGAAATCTCTACGACTTCTGATCCCCAAGCTAGCACATTGACTTCTAAGTCGCAGAAATTGCACATGATCTGTTCCCAAGAGCTTCGATATGTGATCGGCAGTGTCTTATCCGGGTACAGCTTTCCGTTGAAGTTCAAGCACTTCTCTGGATGCTTAGGTACGAATGTTCCTTGGTACCAGTTCTTGTTGAATGCTGATCCCATCAGATCACTTTTCTCTTAGACTTAGTCGTATACGTGTAGTTCAGAATCTCGTCGTCTTCGTAGTAAGGAATAGCACGCTCTTTGCACTTCTTGAGCCACTTGGCCTTCTTTCGCCACTTCTCGTACTCGTCGTTCTCTTCACGCTTCAGTCCATTGACGAAGTTGACCATGTTCTTGTAGATAGTGACTTTGATTTCGTACTTCAAGGCTGTTCCTCCTCTGGCTCAGGTTCTGGATTATGTATAGGTATGGGTTTGAGCTTCTCTTTCTGAAGCTCTATCGCTTTGTACATCTCGGTGTAAGTAGTGAAATACGGTCTAAGCTGATCGATAGTGAACTTCCCTCTGTGATTCAGAAAGCATACAACGTCGTTTATGTCGTTTATGTCTTCTGGAAGATTGTAAGCGAATCTGAACTTGTTCCACAAGAATACTGGCTTTCCTTCTTGAACCTTCTTCCACGCGTGCTTCTTTCCAGCAGTGTCATTGTCAAATATGTACCAGCAGTCAAGATCATGAAGCTTAGCGTCTAGATCTCCAGAAGATCCAGCGCCAACCGTAGCGGTCGAATTGTCAACGAACATGCTGTTGATCGGTCCTTCTAAGACAATGACTGGCTTAGACTTATCGAGAAAGTCATAGTTGTAGAGAGCCGTGTGTCCGACACGAGACATGTACTTAGCCTTAGAGCCGTCGAGGGTTCTTCCCTGGAAGAACACGATCTTCTTGTCTTTGTCAAAGAAAGGAATGATCACTCTAGCGCGATACTTTCCTTCGTCACAGTAGAAGAAGTCTTTCCAGATATCCTTCGGAATATGTCTCTTCTTACAGAAGTCGATAGCGGCTTGCTGATACATGCCAGGCTTGTTGATTCTCTTGAAGTTCTTAGTCTCGAGCCTGTCACGCTCCATCTCTTTCTCTAGCTGCCTCTTCTGCTTGATAGCGTCATCTTCTCTCTGTCTCTCGATGAACACCTTCATAGCGTCAGTCTCTTTCTTGTCCTTCTTGCCATAGGCCTTCAGCTCGTCGAGATACTCCAAGTATAGCGTGTTGTTGACTTCTTTCAACCACTTCGTAGCCAAGATCCCGTGATCTGAGCACCGACAAGAAGCTCTCCAGCATGTGTAGCACCATCGATATGTGTTAGTCAGCCACAGAGTGCCTTTGAGTTCTTTGTCTCCGCAGAATGGACAGTTGACTTTGATCTCATGTCCACGTCCTTTGTGCTTAACTCCATCTACAGCGCGACGGATATACTTCTCTAGTATGAATGTCTTTGTCTGTTCGTCTACTGTGCTCATTTTTCTGCTGGAATGTGTCTCTTGATAGCGTTCTCTACGTATGTGCAGATCTTCTTAGCTTCTTCGATGGTTTTGCACGGAATAACTCCGACTCCAGCCGAAGCGGTGTAGATCTGAAGGTCTCCTAAGACTTCTTTGCAGTCGATCAAAGCAGTGCAAGAGCGCAATGTTATGTAGTTCGACTTCGGATGATAGATCATGAAGTAGTTGACGCCGTCAAGATCCATCTGTTTGCTTATCTCTGCGTGATACTCGTTAGCCGTGATGAAGCGACCGTTGAATTCTAGATTCAACTGCATAAGAGACTCGTAGTAAAGCTTACAGTCTCGAACATGCTCGGTCAAGATGTCTCGTTCTTCCTGTGTCAGAGCTAGCTTTCCGCCTTTTGACCATCGCTTGATGAAGTCATATACGCTATTGGATTTCCAGAACAGAGTGTTGAAGTGGAATGAGCGAACATCTTTCAGCTTCCATAGCTCAAAGTCGTCTGCGATGTTTGCTAGATCTTCATATCGGTCTAGATCAGCCATCCAGCGTTTGTAGAACATGTAGACCATCATAGCGCCAGAGTATTCTTGATTGACGTGAAAGTCCGGATTTCCAGTAGTCTTCCACCAGTTTGCGTTCTCGTGATGATCGAATATGACGAATGGAATGTTGCTTCGCAGATATGTCTCTCGGTTCACTGTCGGTGCGAAGTTCGTGAATATCACGACGTCATATTTACCTTTCGCCTCCAAGAACTTGCTGGTGAGCTCTTCCTGCTTTCGATAAGAGACGAAGTGAGTATCACAGCGGTTGTAGTATGCTTTGAGTATGACCGAGGCGATAGCGCCGTTCATGCTCCAAGAAGTGAAGTTTAGTACTTTTAAGTTTCTGTCTTTCAAGTTCATATATGGAACTCCTTGCATATACAATATACGAATTTTTAGCGGATTCGTAAACAAAAAGCTGAGGAAATGTTGCTTTCCTCAGCTCTGTTCACTTCGTGGACCGTCAAAATAGAAGGAGTAAAATAGACAGTTTAGACGGCCCAACCAGTTTCTGTGTGTTACTTCAGAGTGTCGAAGAACTCATCGCTAACTTCAGCAGATGTCTCGGGGACATCTGCTTCATCGAGTTCGCTACGGACTGATTCGTTAGTGGCAGCTCGATTTCCCTTTGCGATGCCAGGAATGATCGGTTCCTTGTTCTCGTCGAACAGCTTCTCGCCTTCACGGAACTTCTCGTAGGTCTTCAGCACATCTTCCCAAGTCTCGTTTGAAGTGTCCTTCTCGCAAGGCTTCAGAGGATAGAGCTGATCATCGATCGCTTGAATCTCCGCGTCTGTCAGAGGCACGTTGTTCTTGTCGCTGATTGGCTTCTGGTCACCGAAGTAAGAATCTTCTGGGTTCGGACCGAAGTTAGTCTGACGAGCCTTGTAGATCAGGTTAGCACCCTTGTAGTAGTCGAACACGTTCATGCCCTTGATGAATCCCTTGTCGGGATCTTCACGGTCAGTCATCTTCTCCAGAATCTTCTGCATGATCTGAATTCCGTACTTGAAGCGATATACCTTGCCTTCAGTGTTCGGATCAGCTGGATTCTTGATTACGAGCACGTTAGACACGAAAGAGCGCTTAGCCTTCTTCTTAGCGATCTTCTTTGCTTCTTCTTTCGGGAAAGCGTCATAGACGGCAGAGTTCCAGTCGCAGATTGGGCACTTGTGACCAGCCTTGCGGAGGCAGTCGACCACGTGCCATTTGCCGTCAGTGCCTTGGAAAGAGTGGCTGCGGTTCTCGATGAACGGAGCAGCTTCAGACTTGGGCTGAGGGAGCAGACGAAGAACGATCTCACAAGAGCCGTTCACCATGACTGGGACAAACTCGTTCTCGATGGTGAATGAGGTTCCAGACTTCTTTGCTGCTACGTCCTGGATCTGCTTGAAGTAGTCATCAAAATTTCTTTCAATCATATTATTACCTTTATTGTTCCTTTGGATTTTTCCCTTATTGTTCCTTTTCGCCTCATCCGGAACTTCCGGAGGACTTAGTTTATATATACGAAAAATTCGTCTCTCAAAATTTCGTCACGCTCTGTCGTGAAAGTAGATGTACTGCAAGTCTATAGCTTCGGAGTCTAGATACTGTACCATCTTCACGAACTTGTTGTACTCTTCGTCTTTCGACTTCGACAAATCGATTCCGAAGCCTTGGTTCTTCTTCCAGAGGTGCAGGTAGACATGGATTCCGATTGTTCCATCACAGACCAGATCGTATAGTATGTTTCGTTGATTCTCGTCCAGATCGAGTAGACTGACATGTTTCTCTGCCTCCGCTCTCAGCGCTTCTGTCTGAGCCTTCATGCTCTCGGGCTTGTAGAATTCGATACCTTTGAGCTTTCCGACCTCATCATAGTCGACGGCGTTGTAGACTGGCTTCTTTTTCTTTCCTTTAGGTGTGTATAGTGAGCCGTCCTTCTTTCTTTTCAAGAACTTGCCGTGATTCTTTCTAATATACTCTCCGAACAGATACACTTTGACGGTATCTAGGTTTGTCTGTCCGCACGATACTGCATTCGCTAGCTTGACACAACGGTTCGAGTTTATCTCGTGCGCTTTCTCAGATGCTCCGAAAGCTATCTCGTCTTGCATACGATCTATGGCTATAGGCCATGCGTTAGGATTGAACACGTTGTTGAAAGAGATCGACTTAGAGCTCTTTCGTATCTCCTTGTTTAGGAGCCATAGCATAGCGTATGCGTCGTTCTTTTCCATAGCCGTCTACTTTATCAGGAATTTGCTGAACTTCTCAACAGCCTGTCCATTCTTCTTTCTAAGCTCAAGATATAGCGCATCATACAAGTTGGTCTGAAGGAGAGTCAGCAGCTGTTCTGGTTCAAAGAAGTCTTCAATCAGATAGGTGCACATGTCGATGATGCTCATCTCGTGGTTCAAGTAGATCTTCTCCAGAGCGCTATTGAACAGGATGAATGCGTTGAGCTCCTTCTTCATGATCATCGGAATCAAGCACTTAGGAAGCTTTGTGTCTGGATCGATGTCATACATGTCGTATCCTTCTCTCTTTAGCAGTGTGAAGAACTCGCTCTTTGCGCTGTCTTTCTCTAGCTCTTCTATTCGATAGTCGCTGTCTACTAGCATCTCTCAAACCTCTCTTACAATATGTCGTTTATCTTATCTAAGTCCACTTTAGCGTTAGCCACATAAGCGTTGTCTGCTACGTCTGTATTCTCGATCATTGATCTCGGAGCTCCAGACGTTGGAGCTATAGAAGGAGTCGGAGGAGTGATCGTAGCCGTGTCTGTCAAGCTCGGTCCTGTCGTTTGAGGAGCAGATCCGTCTGCAATGTCGTATATCTGCTGCTTGTCGATAGACACACCGATCATCACCTCAGTTCCCTTGTTGTTCTTGATTCTCGTCTTCGCTACCTTGATCTTGTACATTCCGTTCTCTAGCATAGTCTGATCCTGAGTCACAGCAAGGATAGCGTCTAGCTTCATCGTGGATCCATAGGAGTCAGCAACATCGTTCAGGTCGACGGATGCGCTGCCATAGCCTCCACGGTTCGTCTGTAGAGCAGTCACGATAGGAATTCCCATCTTCATGCATATAGATCCTCTCGTCTCGGCTGCTACCTTCTGCAATATAGTGTTAGAGTTCAAGTTTGGATTAGGTCTTCCGTTAGGAATCATGCATCCGATGTAGTCGATGAATATGATCTCTGGCTCGAACTGCTTCTTCTCCTTCAAGTCCTTCAGCAGAGTGCGAATTCTCATAGCGTTGACTGTGCACTCTTCCATCTCAACGATCTTCAAGTGCTGAGACGACTTCTTCTTCATCATCTCCTTGAGAGCTACGAAGGAATTTCGATTCAGCATTCTGAGCTGCTCTTGAGATATGTCGCACAGGTTCTGCATCATTCTCGTAGCGATCTTGGTCTTAGAGTCTTCGAAAGTCAGATAGAGAATGTCGTGTCCTTGAGTCAGCATGTTAGACGCTAGAGCAGACATGATCAGTGTCTTACCGACGTTCGTAGGAGCCATGATGCCTATCATGACTTTGTCTGGAACGCCGCCGTTGAGAAGAGTGTCGATCTCTTTGATTCCGGAAGGAATGATGCTCACTGCTTGGATCATCTCTTCGTAGACTTCGTCCAAGTCTTCGACAAGATCGAACCCAATGTCTGTGTCGAACGTGAACGCTTCAGCGTCAGCGACCATCTGGGCGAACGATCCTTCTTCTTGCTGATCTGGCTCAGTGTTAGAGAACAGCGACTCCTGAATCTTGACGGTAGCCTCATAAAGGAGCTTCTTTCTGATGAACTCTTGAATGTCCTGAAGCATGAACTCTGTGTTAGCTTCGTCGTCTGGAATAGCGATAGCTGCATCGAACTCTTCGAGCATGCCTTGATCAGTTCTCAGCATCATTCTCGACTCGATCACGGTCGGAAACTGACCGAACTTCTCCATGTAGTCGAGAATCTTCGACACGATAGAGCTTATGTTCTGATTTTCTCTGAACCAGTCAGCCGATAGATACGGAATGACACGATTTCGCACATTAGCGTTAGAGTAGATAGCCTTGAGTATCAAGTGAGGAAATTGGACGTTCACCATAGTAAGTTCAAAAATAATAAAACTTATAAACTTAGCATTTTCACTATAATAGAATTTATAGAAATAAGATAAGAAAACTATCTGATTTAACAAATGGATACAAATAGCGATAAAATGTAAAATTTGAAAATGAAACTTATATAAATAATAATGAAAATAGTTGAAATGTACGAGATTTCAATGAGATTTTGCTAGAAATAGCACATTAAAACCTATTGATACTCGTACTATCAATAGGTTTTGTTTATGATAGTGAAGAAAACTTATAATATCAGGCTATATCCTAGAAAAGGACAAGCTAATTTCATCAATAAGACTATTGGTGGTTGTAAGTTTGCATATAATCTCTGTCTAAAATCAAAGCAATATCTGTATAAGAACTATGGTGCTTCTTATGAACCTAAAATGGCACTTCTCGTGAATGAATATCCAGAACAACTCAGAAATATAGATTCACAAGGTCTTTGCAACGCTTATATGGATCTAAGAAGAGCATATTCGAATTGGTTTAATTCCTTATCTAGAAAGAATAAAGGAAATTGGAAAGCTCCAAAATTGAAGGATTTGAATTCTAAATCCGGTTCATATCGTAATGCCAATATAAAGAAAGATATAGGCAAACTGGTTCAAGATGATAAGATTTTCTTGCCTTGTGCCAAATGGACTAGCTTCAAAGGTACGATTGAAAAAGACAAAATTAAGAAAATATACAATGTTACTGTCAAAAGAACCAATAGTGGAAAATACTTTGCTTCATTATGTTGTGATGTAGAAGTAGATGAATATGAACATACTGGTGAAGCTATTGGATTAGATTTAGGAATTAAAGACCTAATTATAGACAGTAATGGAATAAAATATGATAACAAGAAATTCTTGAAAGAATCTGAAAGAAAGATAAAGCACTTACAGAGAGAACTTTCAAGAAAGAAGAAAGGTAGCCATAATAGAGAAAAAGCAAGAATAAAATTGGCTATCGCTTATGAAAAATTGAGCAATAGGAGAAATAATTACCTTCATCAACTAACTACAAAACTAGTCAGAGAGAATGATGTGATCTGCATAGAGGATTTGAATGTCAAAGGTATGATGAAAAATCATAAGTTGGCTAAATCTATTGCGGATTGTTCTTTTTCAAAGATTAGAAGAATGCTAGAATATAAATCTCAGTGGCATAATAGACAATTGGTAGTCATTGATAGATGGTCACCTAGCAGTAAGACATGCCATTGCTGTGGTCATGTAATGAAAGAATGGAACTTAGGTATTAGAGAATGGGATTGTCCTATTTGTGGTAATCATCATGACCGTGACATCAATGCTGCAAAGAATATACTTGATGAAGGTATGAAAATTTTAGACACCGTAGGAACTACGGGTAGTGCTTGTGGAGTAGATAGTTCGGTTGTAGAAATACAATCTAGGTCTACTGTGAAGCAAGAATGTCCTCTGCTATAGCAGAGGACATACTTCATAAATATCTATCCAGCCTCCTGTTGGGATTGGAATTTTAGTCTTCTTTGTTCTCTGCGATCTCTTCAGCGCTGTACTGCTTGAAGATTCCAGCGCCGTCCATCTCGAGATCTTCATCTTCGTTGCCGTATTCAGCTTCGAACTGAGCCTCTTCGTCTTCAGCAGATACGACAGGAACTGAAGTGTCGTCGAACGTAGTAGCGTTGTCGATCAGATCCATCACGTCCACGCTAGAAGAGATGAGCTTAGCGTTGACGAAGCTGAACTTGTCTTCGCAGTAGTCTACGAACTTCTGGTCACGATAGAGCGGAACCCAGAATGCAGCGCAGTACAGTTCAGATTCCTTCCACATCTTCTTGACTTCGCCAGTCTCTTTGTCGACATCATAGTCGGTTCGAGCGTAGTAGCCAGGCTTTGGCTTGAACACGCATCCAGACTCCATAGCTTCGTCAAGCAGACCGAAGAACGGATCCAGACCGCCGTCATGTCGGATCAAGTACTTGGTCTTCATGAATTCCTTAGCGCCACGACCTTTCTTGACGCCGACAGTCACGACCTTGCCGAGAATGTTGTCCTGAGCGTCCTTGTACTTGGCAGCCGAAGAGGCCAAGCCGATAGAGTCAGAGTTGAAGAACAGACGCTTACCGCCAGGAATGTTGAACTTCTCTCCATACTGCTGTAGAGAAGCGTAGACGTGGTTGATGACGAAAGTTGTGTTTCCGCAAGCGTTGATGATGTTGGCTAGCTCATTCTTGAACTTAGCGCCAGACATGTTCACAGCAGAAGAAGCCTCTTCAGCTTTGTCGAGCACCTGAACTTCGACGATAGGACCCCAAGAGTCAAGCAGAACGAAAGTGTTCATCGCTTCTTCTCTCGTCTTTCCGTGATTGATCTTAGCGAAGATCTGCTTAAGCTCGTTGATCTTTGAAGTCTGGTAGATCACGATCTTGTCCAGATCGATTCCGAGCTGCTTCAGGAGCGACAGGTTGATGGAGTGCTCAGTGTCGATGACGACGCAAGCGAGTCCAGCGCGATAGGCGCACTGAAGAAGGTTGTAACCGATGAGAGACTTACCGAGCTGAGAGTCAGCAGCCATCGAGGTGATAGCGCCCTTCTTGATTCCTCCACGGATCTTTCCTCCGAACACGAGGTTCAGGGAGATCACGTTCGTGTTGAGCCACTCGTTCTTCATGGTCTCTGGTGTGATCACTAGCTTGTTCAGGTCTTTGTCCTTCTTGATAGCTTCAATGATCTTGTCAGCTCCGTCAAACTGCTTCGTAGATGTGACAGCTGCTGTGGAACCGATGTCTTTTGCTTTCTTCTCTTTCTTATCTTTCTTTGACATATTTTACCTTTTATAATCTAATGTTTGATTATACCATAGATAAAATATAATAAATAATGAGGATATATTAAAAATCGCACGTTAAATCTGTCGCTTTGATAAAGCTGAAAACTTCTCTTCTGTGAAAAGATGGAAGATAGTGAACTACTACAACGCTTAAATGCGGTTAGCTTCTTGTTTTGCCATCAACGTCGAGTCTTGCCTAATTGCAAGCTGATTGCAATTCGGTATAGGACTTAGCTCCGGCGAGGCTTGTTCCAAGCACTCAGCTCTTTTTGATGAGCCAATCATCAAGACTACACGGGCAGAATGAATATCCCTATCCATCTCGTATCCGCAGCTACACTTATAGATACGATCAGCTAGAGTAGGATGGTTGATACATCCGCAGACTGGGCACAGCTTGGTAGTAGGTTCCCACTTGGAAATCTTGAAGCTACGGCCACTTGTTTCCAGTGCAACTAGCCGCTGTTTCAATGTGCCAAGACACGAGGACTGTACTTGTTTTCCAAACAGCCCCTTTTGCCAGTTCTTAATATGCTCGTCTTGAAAATAGATAACATCGTAGTCAGTTACCAACTTGTGGTAGATTTTATTGGCTATGTCCTTGCGGACATTAGCAATATGCTCGTACTCACGCTTCAGCTGACGAAGACACCGGTAATATAGCTTCGACCTCTTCTCGTTCTTTTTCTTCCCTCTACGGTTCAGTTTCCGTGACAGGAATTTTAGACGGTCGGTTTCTCGCACATTACACTTGTACTTGTCACCGTACGATGTCGTTATGGAATCCTTTATGCCGAAGTCGAGACCAACATCTCGGTTGGTAGGAATCCTCTTCTCCTTCGGTAGCATTATGCTAATCTTTACGTAGTAGCCGGATGCCTTGCGGATTAGCTTGGCGTCTGCCAATTCAAACTTCTCGAACTGATGTAGTTGATCTAGTCCATGAACTCTTAATTTACGGAAACCTGGAATAGTTATTCGGCATCCATCCAAAATCTGGGTAAATCCGGTGATTATCGGTAAGCAGTTAACTTCTGACTTGAATCTCAATGCGCCGACCTTGATGCCTTTCTTCTTGGCCTTGGCTAGGTTGACAATGTCCGTCTTCTTCTGGTCTACCGTTGCTCTATGAAGAACAGATGGCAAAGTAATGGATGAAGTGACCTTATTCTTGTCCTTGTCATAGTGGACTACGACCTTATGCTCGGTGTACTTGTAGTCGAAGATTCTATTGTCAGGATTATTCTTTGACAACGACAGCATATCGTTGATTACCCACTTAGCTTCTTTGAAACATTGTGCTAGTTTCCGGAAGGTCTCTTTCGAGTTATGCATTATGGAAACTTTAAGTTCGAAGACACGGCAGATCTGTGTCTGCCGTCTGGCCTTCGTTGCGGACCTGCTTGCCCGTATCTTGGCCTTCGTATCTTCGCTTCTTACCAGTTCCATATCAGGTTTTTGACTACGTCTATTTATCAAAAATATACTCATTTTAGAGGCTTTTAGAATTCGTGATAGTGCTCATATATAGTGCACAAAATTCTGAGAAAATCCGGATTTTAGGGTTTAGATTTCTCAAAAATATACTTATATTTTACTACGTAAAACCATCAACAAGGACCAGCCATGAAAGAAGCTTTACGGAATTCACCGATCGCCTGCGCCTTCTTCACTTTAATGTGGATAGGTATTACTTATGGAGCTTTTATAGACGGATCTAAGATTTTCGCTATCGTAAGTGCTATCTTCTCTTTAATATGGTTTGGAGATCTAATAAATTGTCTACGTGGAGATAATAGAGAATATAAAGAGATCATCAATAGGATCAAAGAAGAAAATGAGAAACTAAAGGCAGAAAACGATATGATAAAGAAAGAATATGATACGATAAAGAAAGAATCTGTCGGAGGTGAAGAGAAAAAAGACGATCTGTTGTTCGAAGTAGCCGAGTGGGCTATCGAATGTGGCAACGGCCTTTCTACGGCTGCAGTGCAACGACACTTTAGCATTAGTTACAGCCGAGCATGCAAGATCGTGGACCAACTTTATAGTCTCCACGTATGTTCTGGAGCTCCACCTTCTGGGCCATGTCGTTCCATGCTAATTGATATGGACAAGCTACTGCAACTAGAACGTTCAGGCGCATTTAATGGAACATAGAGGAACTAAACCATGAAAAAGACAATAATACTTTTAATTTCCATTTTGGCTCTCTGCGGATGCGAATTCGGATCTAAAGTGGAATTTGAAGATAAGACCAAGGTTTCTGAACTCGAGAAAAGTCAAACAAAATTAGCAGAAGTTGAAGCAATCAAGAGTAAGATAGAATGCGCTAAAATCGAAATAGATTTATTGATGAAAGTTAACGGAAGTAATAAGAAGTATGCAGATAATAGAGAAGTATTACTTAAAAGACATTCTGAAGTTGTAATAAATCGTTCTGATATAGTTGATCCGGAGGTAGTGGAAGTTGCAAAGAACTCTATTAGGATATATGAATTGCTATCACAGATAGAGACTTATAATAAAGAATTACAAGAACTTTCTAAATAATTACTGCCTAAAATTACTTTCGTATCCACTCGTACTTCAGTGTCCCGCAGTCATATATGCGTGGACATTTTCGTTCCTTCATGATCTCATGCTCTGACTTATTCGGATCTGCTCCCTCTGCAACTAGCTTGTGCTTCTGGAACTGAAGTCTGGACTTTCTCTTGTGATTCACTATGTAGAAGTATGATGGATCTGTCTTCTGCACTAGCTCGAAGCCAAGCTTCTCGTACAGATTTCCAGCAGACCAGCGTCTGTCTGCATAGCTGACTATCTTCTGTATCTCTGGATGATCTGATCTGAAACGAGCTAATAGCTTTCCAGCACCTCCGACGACATTCGTGTTCAGAGCGTTGCAGAATCTCAATAGCTCGATGCCTTCTCCAAATCTGCTCTTTCCAAAGGTCATCACCGCGACTAGCTGATCATGATAGAAGAGACCATACTGCCACTTTGACATGCAGTTTCCCTGAATGTGGCTCTCCTCCAAGAATTTCTTCGACTCTTGATATGTTATCTCACGACATTCGGTCTTTCTAGCGTAGATTCTGTCATTCAAGCCGAGAATTCCTCTCAGACGGCTCTCAACTATCGAACGCTTCTGCTTCCACTCGTCTTCGAATATGTGTATGAGTCTATATCCTGCTGTTTCGCACGCTTCTGTCTTCTCGAGGTGATATTTAGGAGATACTACGTTCTCGTTGTGCCAGTAGAATCCGTCATACTCGATAGCGAGCTTAGCGTCTGGAATGACTATATCGAGCTCTTTTCCATCAAGGATCTTTCTGTCGTTCAGTAATATCTTTCCAGGATAGATCGAGCTCAAGAACTTTCTAAGCTCTCGTTCAGGAGTGCTGACAGACTTTCTGTTGTTGCAGAAGTGACATATCCCGTAGTCCTCTGTCCTCGCCATGCGGTCGATTAGGGATCTGACGTAAGTGCTCTCGTTTCCGCACTTGTTGCATCTGAAGGTGACTGGTTGCTTCTCTGTCTGCTCATAGCTTATGAATGTGCAGTCGGCTTTCTCGAAGTACTTCTTGAAGGACTCTTCGCTGCGCTTCTGACGTTTCTCTAGCTCTTCGTATGATATGCACTTTCCGTCAGCGTTCTTGTGAGATTCGATATTCTTCAGTCTCCACTCACGTACTTGATCTTCGGTGAGATTCGATATGCTCTCAGCACGCTTAGCCTTGACTTCTGGATCTTGCCATACGCACTTGTTGGAGCAAAATAGAGAATATCCAGTAAGCAATGTACGAAATTTAGTTGGATTTCCGCAGGTCTTGCATATCCCTTCTCCTGGCTTCTTCAAGAACTTGTCATAGTAGCTCTGTGCTGTGTAGTCCTTGTGGTGAAACTGAATGTGCGTAGTTAGCGATGTTATCTTCTCGAAGTCATTTCTGCCGCAGATCTTGCATTCGAACATAGTATCACTCTCCATATTGTACAATATAGATTATTTAGAGTGACTGTTTTTTGAACGAAGTGATTTAACCCACTTAGAGTTCATGTTCTAAGATTGAATCTAGCTCTTTTAGCGTCAAAACGGCCTCTTGGCCGTTCCGACGCACTTTGACGAGCTGATCTCCATCACAGCAGGCGTATTCCTGAGCGAAGTGGCGAACACCATAGTCTCTGATGACCCTAGCCTTCCATGCTTCGTCTCTTCCCTCGATCTCCCACCACTGCACTTTGCAAGGAATGAAGGAGTTCTCGCCAGCGACAGCTCTCTGCCAGATGTCGGCGAAGTGGTTCATTCCGTTCGGAGTAGAGATCAGTATCAGTTCAGCGTCTGGGTCAGAAGCTTGCACGGGCATGACTGACTGAATGAAGTCGTCAGCTATCGAGTCGTCAAGGTGAGCGAACTCGTCCACGAGCATGTAGTTGACTGACTTACCTCTGATGGAAGACGATGACGAAGCAGCAGCGAAGATCTTGTTTCCGTTGTCGAGACCTATGCAGGACTTTGACCAGCCGCCACGCTGAGGATCGATTCCCTGCTGCATCCACAGAGGCAGTCTGACGTACGCGTCTCTGATTCTCGCCATGATTTCTAGAGCTTGAGCGAGCTTGTTTGCTAGAATAGCGAAAGTCTTGTCGACCTCGAACAGGAGCTTGTGAGTCAGATATAGCGTCGCGATAGTGGTCTTTCCTGACTGACGACCCTGCATGATGATTCTGTTGTTCTTTCCTTCGACCTTGGCGCACAGAGTCTGAATCTCCCTCTTCTGGTACTCACGCAGCGGAATCGGCTGGGAGCCTTTGGGTGTCAGAATGTAGAAGTACTTAGCGAAGTGGAAGATGTCTTGAGAGCACTTGATGTACTCTTCCATCTGCTCTGGGGTCATGTCGATCTTCTCTTTGTGACCCCTGATGTTGTCTGCGCCTTGGAACATATTTTTTCAGTTTTTCTCCGATTTTGGGGTTTAGAGTTTCTCTGGAATTACTTATATTTATCATGTAAAACCTCAACAAAAGGACCAAAACAATGACCGCATACGAACTCTACAAGGCTCTGGAAAAGAAATTCGAAGAGGATCCGTCCGCAAAGGATCTTCCAGTAAACGTCGTAGACAACGAAATTGGCGAAATTGAAGCCGATATGGTAAAGTGGAGACCGATTCGTTTATGTACTGGCAAACCGATGAACATGGTAGTGATCGAATAAGGAGATACAACGATGGCGCTGATTTCTTGTCAGCGCCATTATTGTTGTTAGTCTACCCCGAAGTCTACATCGTCTGCTTTGCATGCAGCTCCGATGGCGTCGCAGATAGCTTCTCCGGGAACGAGATACTCTTCAACACCTTCGTAGTCGATGTGAATGTATCTCTTATTTCCGTTCCAATCTTCTATGCCATCAGATATGCCAGTTATGCTCTTGTGATTTCGTATGTAGTTGATGAGCCCATCGGCCATCGCGATCTTCGCTTTGTCTGAGAATTCTAGCATCACTTGACCTCCAATAGTATCTTTCTGAACTCTGAGTCGCCAGCCATCGTCTGTTCCAGAGTATCTATCGTCGAGTCGTCCCACTTCATCTGAATGAGCTTTCTCGTTTTCGGAGAGACACAGAGATTCGCAAGATCGTCAGCGTCGCACTCTCCCCAACCTTTGAGACGAGTGATAGTGTACTGCTTGCAGCCTCGTTCCTTCATCTTCTTGACGACTTCATTACGACTGTTTCCGTAGACTCTGTCATTAGCGCCATTAGCCAAGAACAAAGGGGCATCAATCGTGTATACGTGGCCGTTCTTGACGAGATCAGGCATGTACTTAATCAGGAACGCTAGAACTAGGTTAGTGATGTGAAGTCCATCAGAGTCAGCGTCTGTCATGATGATCAGCTTTCCGAATCGGAGATTTCTCTCGTTGTACTGATCCAGAACTCCGCAGCCGAGAGCTGCTGTCAGGTCTTTGATCTCTCTGTTGCCGTCTTTCTCTGATCCTTTCTTAGAGCTTCCGAACAGATCGGTGTCTGAAGCTTTAGCGGCATTGATGATCTTTCCACGAAGCTTCAGACAAGCTTGGAATCCTTCACGAGCTTGCTTGAAGTGACCGCCAGCCGAGTCTCCTTCCACTACGAACATTTCTAGATCGTCTATGTTTCGATACTTTCGTCTATCTGCGTCTGAGAACTTCTCTGAGATGTATCTAGCTGCGCTGTTGATCGTCTTCAATCCTTTGAGGAGATCTTTGTTAGCCTTCATCTTCTGCTTCTCGTCATACATCTTCTCTGCGTACTTGACGATCTTGTCCAGAAGATCTTTGTTCTTGCGGAAGAACTTTCTCAGAGGCTGATCGAGAAGTTCCATCACGTCTTTCTTAGCTTCGACAGAAGTCAGCTCGTTCTTCGTCTGTGACTGGTACTGAGGCTCTGCCATCTTGTAGTGAATAGCGCCAACCATTCCTTCAAGAATGTCATCGCTAGAGATGTCCTTCTTCGAGTTCTCTTTGACGATGTCGCAGATGATCTTCTTGAAACCCGCTAAGTGAGTTCCGCCCATGTCAGTGTAGACGATGTTCACGTACGACTTGAATGAGCTGCCGTCTTTCTTCGTAAAGGCTATCGCAGCGTCGATATTCTCTGCTGTGTATGAAAACACATGTTCGTACTCTTTACCGTCGCACACTAGCTCTGTGAGCCCAGTTTCGCTATAGTAAGAGGTCACCTGACCGTCGATGTTGAGTTGGATGTTAAGCTTAGGGCACAGATACTGAATGTCCTTCAACTCACGCTTTAGACGAGCGATATCCATCTCGATGCCGTCTTTGAATATCTGTGAGTCAGGCTTGAACTGAACAATCGTTCCAGTGTCTTTTACAAACTTCTCGAACTCTCCGCATCCGCCTTTGGTGACTTCACCGTCAGCTACACCTCGATTGAACGCTTGATGCATCCAAGTTCGCTTATCATTGTTGTTAGAGTACGCGATGAGCCACTCTGACAGAGCGTTTGTTCCCTTGTTTCCAACGCCGTTCTTACCTGCAGAGATCTTGTAAGATTCTTTGTCGAACTTGCCACCAGCATGCATCTGTCCAAATACGAGCCATAGAGCTGATTTTCCGGTCTTCTTGTTTATTCCGGTAGGTATTCCACGTCCGTTGTCGATGACTGTGCAGATCTTGCTTACGCTGTTGTAGTCGATAACTATCAGCTTGTTGTGACCAATGAGATACTCGTCGAGAGAGTTATCTATGATCTCTCGAAGGCATCGATAGAGTGCTGGAGCGAACTTGCCAGTAGTAGCTCCCATGTACATGTCTGGTCTCTTTCGAACGAAGTCTGGATAGACTAGTCCCTCGATCGAGTTAGCGTCGTATTCTCTAGCCATTCTTGAAGTTCTCCGGCGTGAACCCTTCGATAGACTCAGCGTACTTAGTCAGCTCTGCTATCGTGTACTCGAACTCATTTGAGTAGAGAAGATCCAGCTTCTCTGCATCAGTGTCTTCCACATTCGCTAGCACGGTCTGATAGACAGTCTCCATAGCTCTCTTGACCTGAGGAACATCTTCAACTGCGATGAACTTTCGAATGTCGGCTAACAGCTTAGGTCTGTACTGATCTTCACATGTGTCTGTGCAGCTGAGCTTCTTCAGGCACTTCGAGTAGTGATTCAAGTACCAGACTGCCTTCTTGACGTCTTCTGCTGGAAGCTTCTTAGACTTGTACCGAGCTAGATACTTGAACGCGTTTCCGAGATCGAATCCTAGCAGCGAAGTGACTTCGATCACTTCGACTCCTGACTTGCTGTTAGTGTAGTGTTTCGGGTGATTCACATTGTCATTCATATTTTGTTACCAAATTGTTATTATACCATTGAGTCGTATTTCATGGCTTCTTCTTTGAGTTTCTTGTTTCTAGCCTGAGCAGCTGCCATTCTTCTCTCTTCATCGATCTTGCGTCTGATCTCGTTGTTTCGGTCAATAGCCCACATGATTCTATAAGGAATGACGAGAGCTAGAAATAGACCGAGTAGCGCGAAGAACCAAGGAGCGATCAGAAATACGATGTGCTGAGCGCTCGGTCCGAAGAGTCCAGTAGCTGACAAGATCGCGCAATAGAATATGCACACGATCAGGCTAGTCAGTATGTACTTCTTGTTCTTCTTCATATCTTAGAACCCGAACAGACCAGCAGTTGATGCGCCAGTAGCTTCATTGGTCACGTTCTCAAGGAACTCGTCAGCGTGTTCACCATCTTCGAGTACCATGATGATCTCGGGTTCTTTGCACACCCAGTACTCTTCTTCCTTTCCGTCCTTTTCGAACTTGAGATGCAGAGCAGCGATGTTGTTGATGATCACTCGGTCACCGACGTTCACGTTTACGGGACGACGCTGTCCGTCTGGATAGTAGCGTCCAGGTCCGATGCAAGCGACTGTACCTTCGACTAGGCCTACAGTCTTGTGCTCAGAAGGGATATAGATTCCCTTGATCTGTTCTTTCTTCTCAATCTTGATTGCGATCTTGTCGTCTACAATTCTCATACAGTTTTCTCCTGTTTAGTTGACAATATAAAATTTATATGGAGATTCAGAGTTCGAGCAAGAACTCTTCTCTCGGGATATCATTCCCAGTCTTCTTCTCTGGACTTCCGATAGAGTTGTTGAGCATCAGAATCTTCTTGCCTTTCCAGTTGATCCACTTCTTCATCTTCTGGTGAACATGACCGAAGTGCCAGATAGCGCCATCTTTGAGCTTGTCTAAGATGCTCGATCCGTCGAATGAGCACTTGCCTGGATCGAAACTCTTTCCTAGATCGACGTCGCCTAGATCTCTAACTGCTACTTCTGGTCCATAGTGAGACACTACGAGGTCTATTCCGTTTCTTAGCGTGATAGCTTCTCTAAGAACTCTGTTCTCGTACTCAGCGATCTCAGATTGACTAGTCTGGAATCCTAGATCAAACTTCTTAGCGTCGTTAGAGGTCTCCCAGTCAGCTTCTAGCTGGTCTCTAGTGAGAAGACTTCCAGTTCCGTCCTGATAGCCCATAGATCCGGTGATGCTCTTTCCGGAGTACATAGCTTGATTTCCTCGAAGAATCGTCAGCTTGTCGATCTTTGTTCTCATGTTGAGAGTCGCGGTCTGAAGGAATCGCTCTATGCGGTCTCTCTTCGAGTACGTGTTCAATCCTCTTCTGAGGTCCTCTTCAGTCAGTCTCATCTCATGATTGCCGTAGCAGTAGAAGATACGGTCATACATCTCGTTCAGAACAAGGAAAGTCGAATAGATCGAATTGACCGAAGAGGCTATGTCTCCAGCTATGAATATCGCATCAGCAGGAAGAAGCCACTTCTTCAGCAGCTTCTTGTACTGTGCGGTGTTCGAGTAGTCTGACTGACCGGACACCCACTTGTCGATATGCAGATCGCTTACGAAGTATCCGGTAGCCATAGTTCCTCTTAGATAGCCAGTTCGACGCAAGACTTCCAGTTGACTGGATCTGATGCCTTGAGCTTACATAGATTGATCAAGGTTCTGAACGACACCTGCGCCTGAGACTTTCTAGCTAAGATAGCTCTGAACTCGGTTCCCATCATGTATGCCATGACTTCTTCCTTGTCCTGCTCATTGGTGATGTCGACTGGTTGTCCTTCGATCTTCTTTGCAGCATAGTATCTGATTCCCGGAAGGCAAGTCTTGATTCTGTTGATCGTGTCTTCCTGGCTCAGAGTGATGTCGACGTTCAAGCATCTCGTCAGAAGAGCAGCGTCTCTGGACTCGATCTGCTTTCTCGTCATGTTAGAGATGAATATGATAGAGCCCTCGAACTCGAACTGAGACGGAATCGCTGGCTTGTTTCCATGAGAGGCAGAGTAAGCTGCTAGCTCTTGCTCGATCTGATCGTGGCTCATTCCTGTCTTGATCGGAACTGTACCAGCCGTATCCCAAGACACGATTCTCTCAGCGCCAGTGTCTAGAACGGCCTTCAAGATGTTCAGAGAGTCTTTGTCAGCGAATACTGAATCGCAGTCATCGAATATGATGGTCTTGTCGTAGTTGTTGTAGAGGAATCTGTACATGGCGAACGAAGAGTTAGAACCCTTCATGATGACGTAGTCTTCGCCCTTGACGAGTCCAAGAACTTCCTTGAGAACTCTTCCGACACCGAAAGACTTACCGATACCGCCCTGACCCGTGATCAGCAGAGCTGTGTTGACGCCGTCTCCGACAGACTTTACGAGAACATCAAGCTGGTCGAATACGACCTTAGGATCCGCATACTCAGTCTCTTCGAACTTCTTGACGGCTTTGTCGACTTCGTCTGTCTCTTCGATCTTCTGATCTTCTCCGACAGCGATCTCATAAGCGCCATCGTCTCCAGCAGCTTCGACACCAGATCCTTCTAAGAACTTTCTCAGCTTGTTAGCTGGAATGTCAAGAGCACGCATGATGCGGATGTCGCTCTCGCCGTTCTTCTTCATAGCGATAGCTGTGTCTCTCTTTCCAGAGTAGCTGACGCCGTTGTACTTATAGTTGTTGATCACTTCGTTTATAGTGATCGACTCAGAAACTTCGCCATCTTCACCTGTTCCGAACAGCTCATCGATCGCGTTTGGAAGAACCTTAGCGAAAGACTCTGAAGATTCGAACTTGATCTCACGCTTCGGCTGATTGTATCTTCCAGTCTTGTCGAGAAGAAGCTTATCCCATACAGAGATCGAGTAGAACTCGCCGCTAGTCTTGAAGTTCACGCCTATCGCGGATCCACTCTCGTCTTTATAGAGACCCTGACGGATCTTCTCGGAGCCCTTGATAGCGTCGTAAGCATCCACTAGCTTGTAGTTTCTCTTCAACTTGCTGTTGAAGTAGCGAACGACAGTGTCTGCCGTCCGATCTACGTTCTTTGGAGCAACTTTAGCTTCAGTGAGCAGAAAGTCTTTGAAACTCTGCAAAGTGAGCCTCCTTATCTAGACTTGAATGTGATATCGACCTTGTACACGTCGTCATCCGCATCGTATGCTGGAATGTTGTCACGAATGATTTCATCAAGAGCTTCAAACTCTTCGTCTTCTGGATAGACCTTAGCTGCTTCGAATGCTTCCCGAGTACCAGTGAACTTGATCATCCAGCTTCTCTCTGATGTGATAATGAAGATCATGACAGAAGAAGAACCCTCGCCATAAGGCCCATCGACTCCAGGAGTGCCAGGTACAGGAACTTCGTCCCAGTCCTTAGTGACGTTCGCCTGACCGTGCTGCTCGGTCACTGTGATACCAGTCTCCTTCAGAGCTTCCTTGATACCTTCGACATCTATCCAAGTCCAAGCGTGATTCACCTCATGTCCTTTCTTGTGGAACATGCCGACCGTCTTTCCTCCCATCAGAGCTTCATTTACGATGCGATAGCCATGTTCTTTAGCGACCTTGATAGCTTCTTGGATTCTTTCATCCTTAGACTCAGTAATTCCGAAAGATCTAGCGTTCATGTGATAGACGCGACGACCTTCTTTAGTCCTCATGTCAGCAGTCTTAACTGTGTCGTGCTTGATGTAGACAGAAGCTACGACTTCGATTTCTCCAGTGCTCTCGTTGACTTTCTTCTCGATCTTGAATCCTTTGGACTCGAGAAGCTGATATGCGCTCAAAAATTTCATGCTCATACTTGAAACCTCTTATTTTATGTTATTTATCGGTTTTCTGCATCTCTTCTTCGACTATAGAGCTCCATCGCTTCTTCATGTACTCGGCTTCTCTCGGATCGATATCTTCGCAGTACTCTATCGCACGCTCTCGTGTGTAGAACAGCTCATGCATCACGCATCTGACGAGAGCTTCGTCGCATTCTATCTCTACCTTCTTGTATATTGGGCTGTTGAAGTAGTGCCTCTGCTTCCTCAGCGTCACGCACATGAGCTCATAGAAGACCTTAGGCGTCAATTCCATAGTCGATATGATATTGAATATCGGAAGATACTCTTCATAGGTAGACAGCCACTTCAGTATCACCCAAGGCTTGACTGCCTCTTTCTCGTCATCCGTCAATTGCTCCCATGAGCACTTATCACCACCCATGTGATTGACAACGCTGAACATGGGACTCTTTTTCTTCTCTTTGGGCTTCTCGTCAGTCTGCTGACTTGACAGCTTCAGTTGCTTCTTGAATCGTGCGATGCTCGATTGTCGTGTTGGCATATTCTCCGTCCTCTGCTGTCTTCTGGATCAGCATTGTCGCTGTGTCTGAGTACTTGCTAGTCTCGAACACGTTGAATATAACAATTTTTCTCCCTATCTTTCGTAGCGCTTTGACTCGTTCTTCGGTGTCGATTGGAAGTCCTAAGTGCATATCTACGTCGATAGCTATCTCGTCATAGTGATTTGCGGCGCTTAGAGCGTCGTTACGAGCCGAAATAGGCGTCTCCGGTGGGAAAACATATAGAGACAGTGAAAACTGCCTAGAAACGTCCTTTTTGAGCTTTTCTATCTCTTGCTCGCTCATTGGCTCTTTGGGGAAACGTTCAAGAAACTTTACAATCTTGTCGAAGTCGTTCCCGAACCGCTGTCCTCTCTCGACGAACTTCAGCTCATTCTCCCAGTAACCCGCTGTGAGAGGAAATCCGACTCGATCGAGCATAGCCCAGATGACCTTCTTGTCTTCGTCTGTAGCGGCTTCCACGATCTTCAGATAGTGATTGTCGATCTTCTCGATGTCCTTTCTGTAGTCTCGGCAGAACTCGCACGCGTCAGATACAAAAACGTAGACGCCGTGTCTGACCCCTAGAACGAAGTCACGAGTGCTCATCTTCTGGTCGTCGAACATTCTACTCTAGCCCCATGAGTGAGATCAGACAGGCAGCGACCTGAATGTCCGGAAGTCTCGAAGTAGCTCCGATTCCCTCGTACTGAGCGATCGTGAGAATAGCGCTTCCCTTCTTATGGCACGTTGGCACGTACTTCTCGTACAAGAACTGATACACGTCTACGTCCGAGTACCCCTTCTCCACGATCAGTCTTCTAGCCTCAGTCAAGTTCTTAGCCTTGATCAAGTCGATAAGCTTCTCGTCTACTTCACTGAAAGCAGTAACTCCGCTGTCAACCTTCCCATACAGAAGATAGTACTTCTGGAGGGTAGAGTACAGATCTCTGATGGATATGCCGAACCGGTCTACTAGCGCCTTTACTGCCTCTTCGTCATATTCCACTCCCTCGTGCTTCAGAATTCCGCAAGCGCGAACGACGATCTGATCTTTCATCTCTTTCTGCTTGACTGGATCGTTGAAGTTGAAGTCGAACTCCATAGTTCTTCCTTCCTTCAGAGCGTCGATCACCTTCATCTGGTAGTTGCATGTCATGATGTAGCTGCAACCGACAGCTGTCTCCTCGATCAAGTTTCTCAGAGCGCCTTGGAACTTAGCGGAGCACATGTCGAACTCGTCCAAGAAGACGATCTTAGGAGTCTTCTTGGGATTCTTGGTTCTCGCGAAAGTCGACAGATCCTCTCTCAGCAGCTCGATCTTTCCTTCCATAGAAGCGTTGATCTTGAAGACCTGAGCGTCTAGATCGTTGATCAGAGCCAGAGCGATAGAAGTCTTTCCTTTTCCTCTAGCGCTATATAGCATCAAGTTAGGAACTTGCTTCGTCTTGACGATGTTCTCGAAGAATTTCTTCTCTGCAGTAGGAAGGATCACGTCTTTGACATGATCTGGACGGTATCTCTCTACCCACTTGTAGCAGTTCTTGTTCATATATTCCCTCTACAAAAATGTCTCCTGAAAAATATACATATTCCAGGAGACAACTTATTTTCGTTTAGCTTAGAACTTCATCTTCCGAGCAGCTTTAGCAGCAGCTCTTCTCTCTGCACGGTTGCCGTTGTGCATATCGGCTGGAAGAATGCAAGGACAAGCTCTAGGCTCGCCAGTGTCTGGATTGATGGATACGTATCCTTTTCCGTGGCATCTCTGGCAATCTATCTTTGGATCACGGATCTCGACACCCATGATCTGATATCCGAGTCTCAGTTTCTCCAGCGGACTCAGAGACTTCAGATACTCTACGGCAGCAGCCTCTTCGTCTGTAGCTACAGCGTCTGGCTTGTTCAAACCGTTCGTGTTTAGAGCTGGATCGGACAGTGTGTTCAATACAGTGTTCATATTAGTCCTCTGCGAGAAGCATAATCTCTACTGAGATGTCGTCTTCACGGATCTGCTTCATGTTCAAGCACCCGTCAGCGTCGATCTCGATCTTGTACTTTCCCTTCGGCAGAAGATTGATCGTCTCTGCTGTGAACTTCAGCTTGAAGCTCTTTGTAGCGGGCTGAGACAAGAAGACGGGATAGTCAGCTCGGTCAGCTGATCTCATCGTGTAGATGCAGAAGTTCAGAACATTATCGTTAGCGATGACGTCGATGAAGTCAGCGCCGATGATAGAGATCTTGCGCTGCAGCTGGTCGATCGTCTCTTCGTCGAACTCTGCTATCACGTCGTTGTTGTGCTCAGCTAGCTCTTTGAACGATGCGTCAAATGTCGGCAGAGAAGTGTCTCCGAGTCTGAGAGTGAGAGTGTCAGATCGTGTATCGTTCTTGAACAGCATATCGACAGCAGAACCATCATCATCGATGTTCAGAGACATATTCGCTGGAACAGTCTTAGTGCTCATCGCTTCATAGAACTTCTTGAAACGAGTGAAGTCGATCAGACCGATCTTGTCGACTGGCATTCCGAAACAAGTGGTCGGCGCTTCTACAATGTAGCAGAAGTTTGACGACAGATTGTTAGACTTGATGCTCACTCGATCATTCTCTTTCGCGATCAGAATTCGGTGATTGACAGCAGACAGACTGTCGACTGTGTCGATGAAGCTCTTGTTGTACTCTAGTTTCTCTTCTTTCATAGTTAGTCCTTTTGGATTCTATCACTGAAAATATACAAAAAGAGAGGCCGAGTATATTTCATCTCGGTCTATTAAATGTAAAGATTTAGTTACTTACTTGTCGAAAGTGATGTAGACTGTCGGAT
>JAEEGK010001113.1_pt1 | contig 67185 bp, 55 predicted proteins | sample 8958771 | NCBI WGS metagenome assembly JAEEGK01 (sample SAMN16246547, study PRJNA631951) | gut metagenome | biome: gut microbiome; feature: rumen; material: SC-attached | host: Bos | place: Iran: Karaj | collected 2018-10
CTTCTTTACAGACGAGGAATACCAAAAGCAGTACGGCATCAGTGCGCCTGCAGTTACTACCTGTCGTGCAGGTAACGTAATTGGTGGTGGCGATTTTGCCAATGACAGAATCATTCCTGACTGCATCCGTGCGGTATCGGCAGGTCAGGAGATTGTTGTGCGCAATCCATATTCTACTCGTCCTTACGAGCATGTATTGGAGCCGGTTATGGCATATCTTATGATTGCAGCCGCTCAGTACGAGGATAAATCACTTGCTAGTAGCTACAATGTTGGTCCAGATGACAGCGATTGCTGGACTACAGGCGAGCTTGTGCAGCTTTTCTGCGACAAGTGGAATGCAGCTGTCGAGGCTGAGGCTGGTCTTCACAAGGCTTCTTGGGTTAATAAGCATGACGGTGGCCCACACGAGGCCAATTTCTTAAAGCTTGATTGCAGCAAGCTCAAGACCACATTTGGCTGGAAACCATCTTGGAATGTAGAGACTACAATGGAAAAGATAGTTGAGTGGTCTGTGGCTTATCTTCAGGGACAGGATGTTGGGGCTGTCATGGATAAGCAGATTGAGAGTTTCTTGGGGTAATAAAAGAGGCTGAAGAACGCCCAAAGGAATTTGAATAACTAAAAAATGGGAGAAGGATATGCTATTTAATTCTTATATTTTCGTATTGTTGTTCCTACCAATATGTTTGATTGGGTATTACACTTTAGGGAGATTTGAAAAATTTGGAGCAGCAAATGTTTTCTTGCTAGGAATGTCTATGTGGTTCTATGGATACTTCAATCCATGGTACCTAATCTTAATCATTTCAAGTGTATGTTTTAATTACACGATTTACAGATTAATACTAAGCCATCAGGACAGGAAAAAAGTTCTGATGGCTATTGGTGTTTGCGCAAATATTGGTGTGCTCATTTATTTTAAATATATGGATTTTTTTATCGATACCATAAATCATATATTTGGAATGGAGCTGGATTTTCTAAATATACTTCTTCCACTAGGAATCAGCTTTTTTACTTTTCAGCAAATATCCTTCATAGTTGATAGCTATCGTGGAAATGTAGCAAAATACGATTTCCTTTATTACGCCGGCTACGTGACATTTTTCCCACAGCTGATTGCTGGCCCGATTGTCACCCATGATGAATTGGTGCCACAGCTCATGGACAATAGCAAGAAGCGAATTAATTATGAGAATTTTAGTCGAGGCATATATCTTTTTAGTATAGGCATGGCCAAGAAGGTGCTGATAGCAGACACTTTGGGAAATGCCGTCAATTATGGCTATGATGAGCTTCTCACAATCAATTCTACAGAAGCGATAATCGTAATGTTGGCGTATACCCTGCAGATATATTTTGACTTTAGCGGATACTGTGACATGGCTATTGGAATTGGAAAGATGTTCAATATCGATATACCCCTCAATTTTAATAGCCCATATAAAGCAGTATCTATCGATGATTTTTGGGATAGATGGCACATGACTCTGACTAGGTTTCTCACAAGATATGTGTATATTCCATTAGGTGGAAATAGGAAAGGGACGGCAAGAACCTATTTAAATATTTTTATTGTATTTCTGGTAAGTGGATTTTGGCACGGTGCTGGATTCACATTTATCTTTTGGGGAATAGGCCATGGCTTGGCATCAATCATCCATCGAATGGGTCATAAGTTTTTTGATAAACTACCAAAGGCAGTTAATTGGGCAATCACATTTTTATTTGTAAATGTAATGTGGGTTTTCTTTAGAGCACCATCTATAGGAGAGGCCATTGAATTATTGAGAAGGGCATTTGCAGGGCAGTTTGACGCCGTTGGCGCAGATATGATTTCTCAGGTGAGCTTTTGGGAGTTGCACTTAATAGTGGATAAGCTGCCAATCCTGAGAAACTGGCAGTATTTTGATGTTTTTGGAATTTTGGCCTTGTCTTTACTCATAGCAGTTATTCCTAAGAACGGTTATGAAAAAATGCAAGAATTCACGCCAAAGAAGAGAAGCTTTGCAGCTATGGCAATTCTAATGGCCTGGAGTATTCTTTCATTTTCTGGATTGAGCACATTTTTGTATTTTAATTTTTAAGGGATTAATATATGGAAAATAATTGTAAAAGATGGATTGTGGCATACTTAATTACTTTAGGGGGTGTGCTTTTATTGGCAGGAACTATTGTGGCGACGATAGATCCGTATTTTCATTATCATGAGCCTATTCAGGGAATATCTTATACTCTAAACAAAGAGCGGTATCAGAATAACGGAATTGCGAAACATTATAAGTATGATGCTGTCCTGGTAGGAACATCGATGGCGTCAAATTATAAGACCAGCGATATTGATAGACTGTTTGGAACTAATTCAGTAAAGCTTACCTATCTCGGAGGTTCAAACAGGGAGTTGAGTGATACGTTAGATGCTGTCTTTGCAAGCAACAATAACATAAGAATGGTATTTCGCTCGGTGGATTATCTGGGACTTTTAAATACAGCGGAGCAGATGAGATACGACAATAGTTTATATCCATCATACCTCTACGACAGAAATCCATTTAACGATGTGGAGTATCTGTTTAATAAATATGTTATTGAAGATGTATACGGGGATTTGAGATTGACCCGTGCAGGGTTTGCTGGGACAACATTTGATGATTACTCTAACTGGGGAATCTATTCTGAGTTTGGCAAGGATGTATTAGATAGCAGCTATATTCGTGAAGAAAAGAGTGATGAGGTTTTCCAGTTTAGTGACGAAGACAAGCAGATAGTAAAAGAGAACATTCAAACAAACTTTATTAGACAAATAGAAGAGCATCCTGATGTGCAATTCTACATTTTCTTTCCGCCATTTAGCATGTATTATTTTGACTATCTAAATCAGCAGGGCAATCTCGAAAGATATATGGCGGCAGAACGATACACGATGGATATGCTTCTTGAATATGATAACGTCCATTTGTATTCATTCTTGCAGGAGACAGATGTGGCTGAAAACTTGGAGATGTTTAAGGATATGAGCCATTTTGTGCCAGAATACAACACCAAGATTTTGGAGATGATTGCGGCTGGCAAGGATGAGATAACGGAGGGAAATAAGGAAAAGTATTACAAGAAGATGGAAAGCTTCTATGGGAAGTACGATTATGATAAGTTGTTTTAAGAGTAATATAAAAATGGGGTAATAAACTTAATTGATATTTTTACTGCATATTTGATATACTGACCGAGAGGCCTATTTTTAAGGAGAAAATAAGATGAACGTAATAAACAAAGCAGAGATGTTAGAATTTACCGAGCGAGGAGATGAGAGAGGTCATCTTGTTGTATGTGAAGGTGGAGTGGATATACCATTTGAGATAAAGCGTATTTTCTATATTTATGGTTCCGATTCTGAAGTAGTTAGAGGACAGCACGCTAATCGTAATAGTGAGTTCGTTTTAATAAACGTTGCCGGCACTAGTAAAGTTAAGGTGAAAGATGGAAAAGGAAATGAAACAATATATAGCTTGAATCGTCCACATACAGGGATTTATCTACCTAAAATGGTGTGGAAAGATATGTATGATTTTAGCGAGGACTCTGTATTATTATGTTTGGCTAGCACCCACTATGATGATAGTGAGTATATCAGAGATTATGATGAGTTTGTAAGTATTATTAGCGAAGAAGGGGAACAAGTGTAAGATATGAAGGTATCATTAGTTATTCCAGTATATTATAACGAGGATAATTTACGCCCATTATATGAGGACTTAAAGGAAAAGTTTATTGATAAGATAGACTATGAATACGAGATTGTTATGGTAAATGATGGCTCGGGCGACAACAGTTGGGACGTCATGAAAGAAATAGCAGCGAAGGATTCTAATGTAAAGATATATAGCTTGTCTCGCAATTTTGGTAGCCACGCAGCATGCCTGTGTGGCCTTTCAAAGTCTGCGGGAGATTGTGCAATTATAAAGGCTGCCGACTTACAGGAGCCAACCGAATTGATTTTGGATATGGTTGAAAGTTGGAAATCAGGTAATAATGTTGTATTGGCTTGTAGGCAGGGACGCGAGGAGAGTAAAGCCCAGACAGGATTTGCTAATCTATATTATTGGCTTGTACGCAAGACATCTTTGCCTAATATGCCAAAGAATGGTTTTGACATTTATCTTGTAGATAGAAAAGTAATCAATGTATTGGATTCGCTTGATGAAAAGAATAGTGCTATCACCGGTCAGATTTTGTGGAGCGGATTTAAAACTGGAATAGTTTATTATACTCGCAAGGCTAGAGAAATTGGAACTAGTCGTTGGACATTAAAGAAGAAAATTAAACTTGTGTCGGATACGTTGTTTAGTTTTTCGACTATGCCTGTTAGGTTTGTTGAGACTATAGGTGCTGCTTCGTTTATAATTGGTATTATTTGGGCGATAGTTGAGTTCATAGCAAAGCTTATGGGTGCTATTGAGGTCGAAGGTTGGACTACACTTTTTATTTTCAATCTAGTTTCATTTGGAATAGTCATGATTTCGATTGGCATATTGGGAGAATATATATGGAGAACTTTTGATTCTTCAAGAAATAGACCGCCATATATAATTGAAGAAGAACAGGAGAAATAGGAGTTGTGCAGAAAAATTCCTAATGAGCAATGGCTATACTATCATCAGAAGGATTAATAAATGAGTCAAATAAAGTTACGACAATTACAAAAAAAGGATGCCTCTCTAATGCTAGAGTGGATGCATGATCCAGAGGTTCAAAAGGGATTTCAAAGAGATATGGCATCAATGAAACTGGAAGACACAGAGGCATTTTGTGAGCAATCTATTATTCCAAAGCAGTTGCAAGATGGCGATAGTTTACACTTTGCATTTGTAGATGAAAAGGATGAATATCTTGGAACAATTAGCTTAAAAGATATTAATCTTACCAATAAATCTGCTGAGTATGCAATCAGCTTAAGGCGCGTGGCATGGGGAAAAGGATACGCCAAACACGCATCATTGCTTTTGTTAGACAAAGCCTTCAACGAATACGAGCTACATAGAGTTTTCTTGACTGTGTTAGCTGATAATGACAAGGCTATACATTTATATGAGCGTTGTGGATTCAAAAAAGAAGGTCAGTTGCGACAGCATATTTTTAAAGATGGAAAATATGTTGATTGGTGTTTGTATGGTATACTTGCAGATGAATTTTTAAATGCTGAGTAATATTGGTGATAGGAGCTGAATATAAAATGGAAAAAATAATGCCAAACAGGCTTGATAGAGGATTCTATATGTATCAAGAGGAGTTTGAGGCTAAAGCCTTAGATGTCCTTCGCTCAGGATGGTATGTATTGGGAAATGAGGTAAAACAATTTGAGCAGGAATTTGCAAGCTACGTGGGAGCTAAACATTGTGTAGGTTTAGCCAGTGGATTGGACGCCTTGTGGATTGCTTTTAGACTCCTTGGCATTGGCGAAGGTGATGAGGTAATCGTTCAAGGTAATACATATATTGCAAGCGTAATGGGAATCACAATGAATGGTGCTACTCCAGTTTTTGTTGAACCGGATGAGTACTTTAATATTGATGCTTCAAAAATCGAAGAAAAGATTACAGAAAAAACAAAGGCAATTTTAGTTGTACATCTTTATGGCCAAGCTTCTAACATGGGACCAATTGTTGATATTTGTAAAAAATACAATCTGAAATTGGTAGAGGATTGTGCTCAGTCCCATGGTGCCAAGTTCAATGGGCAGACTACAGGAACATTTGGCGACATAGGGTGTTTTTCTTTTTATCCATCTAAAAATCTTGGTGCATTTGGCGATGCTGGAGCGATTGTCACAAATAATGACAAGATAGCTGAAGATGCTAGAGTGTTTAGGAACTATGGTTCCCAGAAGAGATACTATAATAAGGTTGTAGGGGCGAATTCTAGGCTTGATGAAATGCAAGCCGGATTATTAAGAGTGCGTTTGAGTCATTTAAATGATTTGGCTAAAGAGAAGCAGGTTATTTGCGAAAAGTATTTAAATGAATTGCACAATGATAAGATAGAGTTACCTTCGATTAGGGATGGAGCAACTCATATTTGGCATCAGTTTGTTATCAAATCAGATTATCGTGATGAGCTAATAGAGTTCTTGGATAAGAAGAATGTTGGGACTATTATTCATTATCCTATTCCACCACATTTATCAGAGGCGTATCAGTATTTAGGTTTGGCGGAAGGTTCATTACCTATTACTGAAAAATATGCCAAATCTGTTTTGTCGATACCTTTATACAATGGTATGACAGTAGAGGAGCAGGATTATGTTATAAAGACAATCAACGAGTTTTAAGCTTAGGAGAACCAATTCATGAAGGATAGCAGAGCTATAATTCAAAAGACAATTATAATAGCATCGGTCATTCTTACAATTTTATTTGTTTTACCTACTATTATTTCTAGCTGGTATTCCGTTATGATAGCAGATGATTTTAGTGCTGGCCGCATGTTTAAGCAGGGCTATACTGGCTGGAAATATATAAAGTATTATTATGACAATTGGCAGGGAACATATTCTGGATTAGCTTTCATTGCATGGCTTTCTCCGATTTTACATGGTGGGCTTGCTGGATTAAAGTTTATTATGGTAGCTAATTCCATTATGTTGTTTGCCTCTTTTGCATTTCTTTTTGATTCGATAGTTTCCAAGCTTTTTGGGCAATCGAGTGCAGTGCTTAGAGTGGTTGTTGTGATGATATCCGTATATACGTTTACAGCATTTAATTCATATTTTGAAGGTATATATTGGTTTACAGGTGCTGCAGTATACACAATCCCATCGATTTTAACCATGCTTGGACTTGGAATTACTATAAGAAAAATTGATTCATTAAAAGTTTGGCATGTCATATTAATATCTGTGCTTGGATTTATAGGCATGGGTGGTTCGCTTATAATTTCAGGATTTGGATGCTATTTTCTGCTGTTGATCGTGCTTAATAATTGGTATAGGACTAAGAAGCTGAATATAAGTAATGTGATAATCTTTATGGCGTGGTTTATAGGGGCACTTATAAATGTATTGGCACCAGGCAACTATGTCCGACATGAAGTGGCCGATTCGACAGGGATTCATCCAATTGGCGCCATAGCAACAAGTATAAAGGTATATATTGATAGAATTGAATGGTTTAACCAGAATACAAGTATCTGTGCAATTTTGGTATTGTTGGTTTTGTGCGGATTTGTTTTATCGGAGAAAATTAATACATCAATTAAGGACAAGCTTATTGTCCTAGTAGCAACTCTTATTTTGCCAATAGTATCATTGTTTCCAGTTGCGTTAGGACAAGGCTCCAATATGCCTAACAGAGTTCTTTTTGTTTTAGATGTTTCAATAATAGTAGTGTATGTTGTTTTTGCACTTTTACTGGCAGATTTTATAAAAGGATATATAGATGCAGAGGGTGCAAAAAAAATTTTAATAGTATTTTTCGTTACGATTATATTGGTTAGTATGTCACTTGATGGATTTGAATTTTCAAATAATGTTATCTACAAAGTTTCATCAAATATTTGTAGAGGAGTGTATCAAGAGTACAATCGCAGCGTTTCGGATATTTTAGAGAAATTGGATTCCTATGAAGAAGGAGCTGATGTTGTTTTATCGGCACAGGAAATGCCAGAAGATATAGATAACTTTAAAAATTTCTATGTAGATATTGATCCTGCCGACTGGGTCAACATAGATATGAGTATGTATTATGGCTTTAATTCGATTAGAGTGGAATAGATAAATGAAGATATTAATTTTAGCAAACAACGACATGGGCCTCTTTCAATTCCGCAAGGATTTGATTAAAGAGCTACTAAAGGACAATGAAGTGTATATTGCATTGCCATATGGCGAGAAGGTAGACGATTTAGTTGATTATGGCTGCAAGTTCATTGATACGCCAATGGAGAGGCGAGGAATGAATCCATTAAAGGATTACTCTTTGTACAAGCAGTATAAGTCTATTATTAGAGAACTGCATCCTGATATGGTAATTACCTACACCATTAAGCCTAATATATATGGCGGATTGGCTTGTAAGAAAATGCATATAAGCTATGTTGAAAATATCACAGGCCTTGGAACTGCTTTTCAGAAAGACGGATTGCTCAAAACGTTTGTAGTGACTCTTTATAAAATGGCTTTAAAGAAAGCCAAGGTAGTATTTTTTGAAAATGAGGAAAACAAGCAGATTTTTGTTTCCAGTGGAATCATACCTGAGGCGGTTACTAATGTGTTAAATGGTGCAGGTGTCAATACTGAGCAGTTTTCAGTGATGGAATATCCCGCAGATGGAGATGCTACCAGATTTTTATTTGTAGGAAGAGTGATGCAGGAAAAGGGAATAGAAGAGCTCTTTACTGCTATGCAAAATTTATTGAAGGATGGGCTAAAATGCCATCTTGACGTAGTGGGTTGGTGCGAGGAAGATTACACTGCAAGGCTTCAACAATATCAAGATGAGGGATGGCTCACATATCATGGATTTCAAACTGATGTTAGACCATTCATTGAAAAAGCTCATTGCTTCGTTTTGCCATCATGGCATGAAGGGATGGCTAACACCAATCTTGAGTGTGCTTCATCAGCGAGGCCGGTTATAACCTCCAATATTCATGGATGTCTTGAAGCAGTTGAAGATGGCGTAACAGGATTTTTGGCAGAAAAGCAAGATGCTCAGTCATTGACTGGGGCTATGCGAAAGTTTTGCGAGTTGTCTGTAGAACAGCGCAAGGCAATGGGATTGGCAGGCCGCAGGCGAATGGAAGAAATTTTTGATAAGCAAAAAGTCGTGGCTGAAACGATTAGTGTTATGGGGCTAAAATCAACATAGAATTGATGTGCAAAGGCAGAAGGAATGATAATGAAAAAGTTAGCGATAATTGGAGCTAGTGGTCATGGTAAAGTGGTTGCAGATATAGCTCTTTTATGTGGATATGATGAAGTGGTTTTCCTGGATGACAATCCAGAGATAAAAACTGTGGGCGAATATAGTGTCTTGGGAAATCGTCAAATGGCAGCAGAGCTCGCCGCAAAGGGGTGTGATTTTGTTGTAGGAATAGGAAACGCTTCTATTAGAGAGAAAATTCAAAATGAAATAACATCAAAAGGGTGTAATGTGGTTACACTGGTTCATCCAAATGCAATTGTAGCTTTTGATGTTATTTTAGGAATTGGTACAGTAGTTATGGCTGGGGCGGTTATTAACGCCGGTTCGATTATAGGACAAGGTTGTATTATTAATACTTGTGCGTCAATTGATCATGACAATATAATTGGAGATTATTGTCATATATCGGTTGGATCGCATACTGCTGGTACAGTGGTTATGGGAGAAAGAAGTTGGTTGGGAATTGGTGCTGTTGTAAGTAACAACTTAAATATTTGTAATGATTGTATGATAGGTGCAGGCGCAGTAGTGATTTCGGATTTGACTGAGCCAGGCACATTTGTGGGAGTTCCAGCTCACAGTAAGTAGTAATAGTGGAAGGAAAATAATGTACGCAAAATTTTTTAAGCGATTAATAGATTTTATATTGGCTTTAGTGGGGATTGTGATATTGTCTCCACTATTGTTGGTTTTAACAATACTTGGTGCTATTTTTATGGGCGGCAACCCTTTCTTCACACAGGAACGTCCGGGGCTGAATGAAAAGATTTTCAAGTTAATTAAATTTCGAACTATGGATAATAGAAAAGATGCCGACGGCAATCTTTTGCCAGATGAAGTGCGCCTCAATAAATATGGCAGATTCTTGAGGGCGTCTTCATTGGATGAGTTACCGGAACTGTTTAATATTTTGGTAGGGCAAATGGCCATAATAGGCCCTCGTCCACTTCTTGTCAGATATCTGCCTAGATACAATGAGCAGCAGCGCCATCGTCATGATGTACGTCCCGGGCTTACTGGCTATGCACAGGCCCATGGCCGAAACGCAGTCAGCTGGGAGGACAAGTTTGCCATGGATGTATGGTATGTAAATCATGTTTCGTTTGCACTAGATATACAGATTATAATAGATACTGTAAATGCGGTATTAAAGAAAGAAGGCATCAGTTCAGAAACTTCGGCAACTATGGAAGAGTTCACGGGGACACCAGAGGGGAAAGAGAGTAAGTGGATTGCACCATATTAGATTACAACAAGATTTTTGATAAATATTTGGAACGAAAGTAGATTAACATTATAATAAATCCAAGTATTGATAGTATTGGGGTTATATTTAAAAGGAGGAGGATTATTATGCAAGCATCCTAAAGCCGATTTTGAGAAGATACAGAAATAAATATAATAAATGGCAAAAGAGTATTCAACTCCACATAATCTGAAAAAATATATTCAGATTATGTGGAGTTGAATGATTATATGAGAATTTTATATCCAATGCAATGCGATTTCCTTGAATCTTGGAAGGGCTAATTCGCAATACCCGTATGTATCTACCGATATGATTCCGCTGCCACTAAGACGTCTTTTATAGGTTGGGAAAGATTGATCGGTGAGATTAGTCATCTGTTTGATATCCTTTACACGTAGAGAGCCATTTTCTGAATTTATTAAGAGAGTGACTATTTCTCGATCCTTTATAGATAGTTCAGACCATATTTTTTCATAGGAATATTCTTCCATATATTCATCAAAACTTCTAGACAATTCTTTTAATGGCATATCAGGATTTTCAAATTTCAAATATCCTATAACTTGAAAAGCGTAAGAATACCCACGAGTGAATTTGGCCATTTCGGTTGCTTCCGTCTCGCTAATATTTAAAACCTCTTCAAAATAGTGAGCCATCTGTAGTGAATTAAGGGGTTCTAGTTGATATTTTGGCGCGCGATATAAAAATGTAAGGTTCTTTTCATTTTGTAGTGCACTAATATTTTTGTACAAGCCAGTCATAACTAAATATATTGGTAGCTTATCAATAAGAAACATTTGATATGCGCTAGTAAAAATCCTAAAGTTGCTATCATTGGTTGCTTCATCAATAGCCACAAGAACACGCTTGTTCATTTTTTTAATAATGTTAAGCATCTTCTTTAATTGAACCTCAACATCCTGAGTTGGACCATTAGTCTCAATACTTATATTGGCAACAAAGTTTAAAGATATTTTAGCTTTAACAAAAGCTGCTTTAAGAATTGGATTTTCATAAAGGTTGGCGGCTAAAGCAGATAGAAGCGGGGTTGTAGGGTTTAGTGTTACAACGATGTAATCCTCTTGCTGACGCATCCTATCCAATAGGGTTGTCATTGTAACAGTTTTACCTGAGCCACGAACTCCTGTAATCAAATAAACGGTTGTACTTGGTGTTGTTGCAGTAAAATTAGCAACCATTTTGTTAATATCCTTTTCTCTAGAAATCAATTTATTTGGCTCAACACCAAATGTAAGGCTAAAGGGATTATTCATCTATTGACCTCCATCTATTTTAATTAGTTTTAATTAGTTTAGGTTTCTTTAATTGGTTTTAATTAGTTTAATTAATTTTAATTGGTTTTAATTAGTTTGTCAAACTTTAATAAACATTGGTGTGGCCTGATAAACCAAATCAAGTCAGGGTTGATGGTATAACATATGTAAAAATAATCAGCTGGATTAATTTAGCAGTCGTAGTCGATTTATACAATAGACAAATAATAATTCATGCGCAGAAAGCATTTTAAATAAATTTTGAAATTTTGGAGCAGAGGAAAGAAATATAAAAAAAATATTGATTTTTGGAAAAAAGGGAGAGTTTTTTATTGATATATAAACAGAAGTGAATATTAAAAAGAAATAAAGCATGAAACTTTTTTGAATAACAGCATTTTTGAGAGGAGTAGGATATTTTGATTAATAAACAAAAATATGAAGGAAATCAGAAGAGAATAATATTGTTCAGTATCATATGCGGTGTTGTTTTTATGTTTTTCTTTGGAATAAACAAGAATAACGCTGCAAACGCGGTGGAGCCTTTGCCAGATGATGTTTTAGTGATTAGCGCTGAAGATGTTTCGGAAGAATTAGAACACGATGAAACATTTTTTACAGAAGGATTCTTTTTTGATGGTGAAGAATTATATGAGTCATCTGGACTTTCAAATGAATCATTTGTCTATCGATATAGCGACGGATATAGAAAGGATTTTGAGGATGTATTTCTGGAAGGCTCTGTAGTTTTAAATGATAAGCTATATCTTTTAACTTATAAAGATAATATTGCTTATGTGTTAGACAAGAACAGTTTCGATATCGAGAAGCAATACTCATACGATAGAGAAGGCTGGGGCTTAACGACTGATGGCAAGTATTTGATTGCTTCCGACGGCACAAACAAGATTTATTATATGGATGAAAATTATAAAAACCAAAAGGTGCTAGAAGTATACGAAGGTGAGAATCCAGTTACAAACATAAATGAATTGGAATATATAAACGGATATATCTTTGCCAATATTTGGCAGACTAATGAAATTGTGATTATCAATCCAAAGGATGGCAAAGTGGTGCAGAGAGTTTATATAGATTTACAAACAGCTAATGATAAGGCTGATGTAATGAATGGAATTGCTTTTGATGGGGAGTACGTATATTTGACAGGAAAGTATTATGGCGAGATATGGAAAATTGGGGTAGAGAAGCTTGTTGATGCAGGTACTGGAGCAAAAAAATAAAGAAAACAAGGTAATAAGTTGAGCAAATAATAAATAGTATGCGATTAGATTAAATGAAAGGATGATAAAAATGGCAGGAAATATTACAGAGTTTGAAAATGAAATAAAAAATTTACCTGATCAGAAATTAATAGAACGTTGGGCTAGAATAAGCGAGAGCGCACAAAACTATGACGGCGCTAGGGGTAATGATGATTATAAAAAACAAGTATCTATAATAGATAAAGTATTAAAGGAGCGCGGATTGAGTGCGGCTCAATATGCAAAAATTAGTGACATAGTGAAAGCTATTAATAATAACGAAATAGACTATAGCACTATACAAAAGTTTAAAGACGAACAATTAGAGCCTTTAAAGGAGCGTGTTGCACAATTAGAGGTACATCTTGATAATTTAAATAAAGAGCCTAAGCCTTCTGCGGGAAAAAAGGACGATTTAAAATCTTTTTCTGAAAGTTTTAATAAAAAAATTGATTCCCTCAAAGAAGAGATAAAGAAGATTAAAGAACAAATTGACTTTGTGAAAACTGATGGAGCCAACGACGACCATACAACAATAGAAGGTTTCAACAAGATTAAGTCGCTGAATATAGATGATAAAAAATTTAATGAGCAAGTAGATTATTTAAATGATTTAGCGCTGGAATATAATAAAGCAAAGGATGAATATAATGATAAAAAGAACACATATACTGAGGAACAATCTAATGAAAAGAAACAATCTATTAAAGAGAAGAAAGCTGCTGTAGACAACTTCGCGAAACAAATAACAAACTTATTAGATGAAAAAAATAACGCATTAGAAAAAATAAAAATAAGACCTCAGATTTTTGATGAAGATATTCCTGAGGGTGAACAAAAAATTCCACCGGAAGAAAAATTAGAAGAAATAGATAAATGCAAAAAAAATGTCAAAAAGATTATGTCTGAAGATGCGGCTTCTCGTTATTTAAATGAATTGACGTTCTTAGAAAAAAAAATAAGAGAATTTGCAGATACAGATAAACAGAGCGCCGTTTTACAATCATCAATATCTAAAACTGAAGCTTCTATAAAGGCTAATAAGGAAAAAATAGAAAAAACTGAGCGGATTTTAGAAAGCGTAGATAAATGGAACGGAGTACTAAAATCAAGTGAAAAAACAAAAGCCTTAACTAACATATATAATAACAAGAATGATAAAACAAAAGAATTGAATCCGGAGGAGGCGCAAAAAAAATTACAGAGTTTATTAGGTTGGGAGCCTATAGAAACACAAAATTTGTTAGATTCGGAGCGTATAAAAACACAAAATAATATTGTCAGAAGCACAAAGAGAAAAAAGGGTGCTAAAGATGATGAATTTAGGACATATAAGGTGGGAGACTGGATATTTGAATATTCGGGAAATGTAGAAACGAATGGAAATGAAATTATAATATCTGATAATGGTAAGCCTTTTTTAACAATTAAAAAAAATGATGGAAAAGTAGAAAAAATGGAAGTGCACCAAGATGCGTGCTTGATGGTAGAAGGAAAACCGTTTTACATTCCAAAAGACTCAACAGTTAATGTTCGCCATACAAAAAATGGTGTGGTTATATCGGTAATAAATGGGAGACAAGAAGCGACTATAACCGTAGAAAATGGAAGTATAACAACTAGTGGGGATAGTTTTATTAACTGGGAAAATAGACCAAAGAAGGAGGAACGGGCTGAAGAAACAGCACAAGAAACAAAAATAGAGGCCGATACAATTGAGGAAACACCACAAGCGGAGGATGTCATTGAAGATAGAGAACGAGAACCAGAACCCAAAAGACCACAAGAGGAGTATATAGAACCAGAAACACCACAAGCACCACAAGCGGAGGGTGTCATTGAGGATACAGAACGAGCTACACAGAATAAAGGGGAAATGAACCACGTGGATGATGAAAATGTTGACCACCAAAACACAACCACTGAAAAGGAGGAAGTGAAAGAAGAAACTAATACTAATAACGTAGCTGCGGGAAATGTTGACCCCCAAAACACAACCCATGTAAACTCTGACGTAAAAGAAGAATCTAAGGAAAACAACTTTTTGGCAAATGTAGTTGGTGTATTTAAAAATATTTTTAGTTGGATGGGTAACAACAATGAGCAGACTTCAGAAAGTTCAAATATACAAGATAATAAGAATTCTAAAACAGAAAATAATGAAGAGCGGTCTATATTAAATCCACCTAGTGAAAATAATATAGATAATCAACAGAATGATATTAATACTGAGCTTAAAAAGTTAAATGGCAAAAACGCTCCAAAATCGGAGAATGAAAAAACCAAACTGACAGAGCTAAAAACTGTAAATAAAATAAATAATAACAGTAGTGAAAACGGGACTTATGAGGAATATGTGCTTAATGGGGATAACTTTAATGAGTATGATGATTATTTTGCAAATATTGCGAACCAGGCGAAAAAAATTAAAGTCAATAAAATATGTGAAAATAATGGGGAAGTAAAAACCCAGAGTATGTAAACATATAATGAATGCCCCTGGTGTCTTTCCTAAATAAATTTATAACTTTTGGAAAAAATAGGGAAATTTTATTGAATTACTATATAGGAGAGGAGTAAGTGGCGAAATAGGCCTCGCCACTTACTCATTAAAATATTTAAGCAATAGGAGACGAGTACATGGCATTGATATTAACAACCATAAGCGATGAATTATCTAAGGTAGAAAAAGAGCAGGCAACCAAGATATTAGACGGGTTGAGAAAACACGAAATTAACAACGAAGCTATAGGTATATTTAGAGGCCAGCAAGTAGAAAAATTAAAAGAAAAGATTGCTGGTCTGGAAAGTGTTTTGACCCAGATAAATAAAAAGATGATCGAAGTTGATCGAAAGATATGGCCTGTAAATATAGAGACTAAACTTAAAGAAATAAGTAATGCTTTGGATAATAGTGAATTAAGTGAAGTCGCTGTGGCGGCAAGCTTAGATACAGCTATTGCCTGTCAAGTAGACCAGATAAAAGCTAAGATTCAGGCTAAAAAACAGGCTGATGACGAGGATTTGGCTGAAATAGAAGAAATAGAAAATAAGCTTTTAGAGGTAGAAAAAGAGGCAAATCATAAATACCTGGATCAATTTACGAGATTGGTAGTTACAAAGGAAAAAGCTGAAAAATATATCAAAGATGGATGGGTACAGATTAAAAGTGTTGAAAGAGTTCTTGATGAAGTGGATGATCAAAATGGTATTGATTTAATGATTGAAGTTGTCAAGAACAATTTAAATAATCAAAATACAAAGCCGAATATTGATATTAAATTAGCTGAAAAGAAACTACATAAATATTTGGAATGGAACGATGTTAATGAACCTTCATTGAGAAATTTTGAAGCACTGGAAAACAATATGCTCATTAGCTTAAAGGCTAAGGAAACAGATGAGCAATCTTTTGCGCATGAATACAACAGCTTTCAGGTTGGAGAGTGGGATTTTGATTTTTCAGCCGAAGACAACATTTCTATTGGAATGATGGAGGAAGACGATAGAAATATAAGAACCGTTTATAAAGATGGAAAGGTATATGCAGTAGTAATATCAAAAAATAATCAGGTTTCTGAGATGGAGATAAAAAATGCTGTGTCTATAATAGTAAAGGGCGAAGAATATCTCGTTCCTGCGGAAGCAAAAATTAAGATAAAGAGTAATAGTCAAAGGACAAGGGTAGCTGTGGCATTTGGAGATGATAAAGTAGAGACCATTGTTTATGACAATAGGACAGGAGAAATTGATGAAGAGCGTACAAATACAACTACAATAGGTAATCTTGAAAAGGTTAATGAACTTTTGGGTATTCAAGAGGCGAATAATGAAGATACAGATAGAATGATAGCAGACTTACTTCTTCCTCAACACTTATATTGATGTTTTAGAATAAGGCTCAGCTAGTATCTATGCGTAATTTCAAAAAATGGAGGAGTGATTTATGGCAACAGGACCAAATAATCCACAACAAAATGACAATGCTGATTTTTTGAATAGAATAAAAAATAATGAGCTTAAACAAAATACGCTTAGCAATAATTTGGGGTTGCCAGGTAATGAGGGCAAGCTAAAAAAAATTTCAAAATTTGACAAAAGAAAAGCGGCAAGAAAAAAAGAAGAAAGAAAAAGCAATTTTTATAATAATCTGTTAAAAAAGTTAAAAGTCAGTAAGGTTTTAAAAATAGGAAATAATATTAATACAATCTATACGCAGAATATAAAGCAGTGGACTAAGAATAAGTATTTTAAAAGGATAAAGAAGGATGCTGCGGCGAAAATCTTGGCTTTGAGGGCACTCAAAAACTTATACATAAAAAGAGGACGATTTGATTTATTTAAAATATATCAAATAAAAAATTTAAAACGCTTATTGCAAATGCAGAATTCCCGAAAACAGAATAATATAAATCCAAGACGTCAAATATCAATTCCGAAAAATGACAATAACAATACCATAAATTCAAGGCATTACATTAAATAAAATAGAATATCGATAAAAAAATTACACCAATAGTACAATTAAAATTTACTGATTTTTCCAGTAAAAATGGGGTTCATAGTACTACTGGTGAAATTTTTTTTTAAAAAAAATTTCCAAATTTGGAAAAAAATAAATTTTTTTTTTGAATTAATAATAGAACGGGAAGAATGTCTTATTATCTATAAAAAAAATCAACCCGTAATTACAGAAAAAAATAGAAAGAAGAGGATATGTACATGCCGGAATTGAATTACACGCCAAGTGCCCCGAAAGAACATATTTTAAAATCAGATATATATGAAATAGAATCCAATTTTCATAATAAAGAATTGATGGAGATATATAAACGATTAAAAGCAAATGTTCTCGACATCAATGCTTCTAGTATCGCAAAGGCTGTTCAAGGTACCGAACAGGATTTCTTGGCCGTCATGGGCCGTGCTAAACGATACTTGAATCAATATTACAGTGAACTGGATGAAGAAACAGAAAAAACTCTTTTAGAAATGTTCCAGTCAGCTGTATTTGGATACTACATTTTAACCCCATTGATTGAGGCTGATGATGTATCAGATATCAAGGTTCTGGCATGGAATCATATTGTATGCAAGGCATCAGGAAGCAGATATGAAACAAATCTGTCCTTTATGTCTGAGCAAGACTATAACGATTGGTATAGCAGACTTCGCAGAATTCATAGAATTAAAAATGATATTTACCATGCTGCGACTAGTTGTACAGATAGAAAAACAACCGATTCTTATTACATGCGTATTGATTGGCAGGATAGAAAACTGGTTTCAACAGATGCCAACAATATTCATATCAGAAAAATCCCTACAGATAAATATTCTTGGGAATATCTAAAAGAAGCTGGAATGGTCAATGATGAGATGATTGAGTATTTCAGAGACAGAATAGTTAACGGATATGCGTTTTTGATTTCTGGACGAGGTGGTTCAGGAAAGACGTCACTTTTAAACAAACTTTTAGATTGGATTCCTTATAACCAGTCAGTACTGGTATCCCAAGAATCAGATGAGTTGTATTCGGATTCACATCCACAAATGCAATTTGAGCACACAATGATGTTGGCTCATGGAGATGATAAGCAAGAGTACTCCCTTGAGGACGAACTTCGCTTAGGTCTTTTGCAAGACATCGATAATTTTGTAATCGGTGAGATTAAGGGTGCTGAGGCGTTATACGTATTTACAACAGCGTTAAATACTGGTGCAAGATTCTTAGGAACAATTCATAGTAATGATGCTGTCAGTTCGGTGACACGTCTTGCACAGTGTGCGCGATATAAATCTGATTATCCGATGGAAACGTTGGAAGAAATGCTTACATCGGTGCCCTTTGTGTTGGTGCACATGAGCCACTTTAGCGTGTGCGAGATACTTGAGATTGAAGATTTTGATTATGACTTGAAACGTCTGAACTATAAGAAGATCTATAAAAAGAAATTTTAATAGAAGATACAGATTCACATCATAAAACAAAAAAGAGAGGAAAGTAAATCATATGTTTAAATATTCGATGGTTGAAGAACAGGAAGTTAATACAGAAGAGACAAATATGGCGGAAGAAATTACTGAAGAAGGCAACGCAGAAGTAGAAAACAATGTGGAGGAAGATGCTCCAGTAGAGAACAAAGAGAAAAACAGATTTGTTCAAAAGATTGAGAAAAACGAAAAGGTGCTAAGGTTCAAAAATCTTGGATCTAATACCGAATCAGAAAATCACGCGACAAAGGAACCAGAGAAAAAGGAAGAAGTAGAAATAGAAAAGCCAAAGGCCAAGAAGACAAAAGAAGAATTGAAGGCTGAAAAGCGTGCTGCACAGGAAAAGCTTAAGGAAGAAAAGGCTGCATTAAAAGCAGAAAAGAAAGAGAAGAAGCTTCAAAAAAAGAAGGAGAAGGCTGAGAAAAAAGCAGAAAAAAAGCGCGAGAAAGAGCATAGAAAAGAAATCGAGCGTTTGAATAGAATGCTTAAGCCGGTAAGCAAGAAGACATTAGAGTCTTTAAATATTATTTCCTTCGATCCGGAAGTGGCAACGATTCGAATGACGGAAAATAACTGGTTGAAGACATATAAGCTTGAGGGAATGAACGAGGAAAACAGAAATCAGTTTATTGATGGCTTAGTTGAGACTCTTTCATTAAGAGCTCGAATTACTTCAAACTTTAAGTTGGCAGAGTCAAATAGATTAGTTAGAACTGATTACATTACATTCTTTTTATCAGCTGAAATTTATGAGACAGTAAAGCTTGCTTTAGATGCTGAAGTTGAAAAGATAAATGCTATTTGTGAAGAGGTTAATCTTGTGGAAATTTCCATTAACAACTATATGAACCAGGTAACAAGAAATTTCCAGCATGATGGTGAAGAACTAAACTTTGAAAAGTTAAAGAAGAGAAAGCATGACTGGAGAAATATAGCATTTAACAAGCTTACTTTAAATGATGATTGTTTTACAGTCGGTGACAAGGTTGGTACTTGTATGCAGGTAATTCAATTCCCAGGAGAGGTTGGCAGAAACTTCTTACAGGAATTACTGGAAATAAATATGCCAATGATGTTTATCACAGACATTCAACCATACACTAGCGAGGAAAATGAAGATTACAAGCGATTGCTTGCAAAGAAATACAACATCGATATTAAACAGTTTGAAAACAGCTTTATGAATGTTGGATTAACTATTGTAATCATGACAGATACCACCGAGAAGAAGGACGCCTTGATTGATGCAATAGAAGAATTCTTTACAGAAGAGCACATGGTAATCGCACCAGTATATGGAAATACAGCCGATGTCTTAGAAAGCAGCTTCTCGTATGGAATAAAGGACTACCATTCCATGAGAAATATGCAAAACGGGCAGGTTAAACAGTTGGTTGTATAACAGGAGGAAGCTAATATGCCAAGATTAATGACCGAATATGCCAAAACGAAAGTTATGGATACACCTTTATATAAAGATTTTGATTCTGTACAGCAGATTTTTTCGATTGTAAGTATAGACAAAAGCGGAATCTTTGAATTGCCGAATTCACTTTATTCAAAGCAGTACAAGCTTTCTGATATTAACTTTTTGGGAATGACCTTAGATGAGCAGGCAGAAGTTATCAGATGGTTTTCTAAGGTTTTAGAGACTGTTCCATGTCGTTTCTCATATATAGTAGCCAACGAATATGTTGATGAAGAGGCATTTCAAAAACAGATTTTGTATCCATTGGCAAATGATGAACTTGATAAGCTCAGAGGAGCATATAACGACATTATTTCAGAAAAGTTGACAGATGCTAAACAGGGATTGTATCAAACAATTTATTTCACATTGACCTGCAAGGCAGACAATATGCAAGAGGCAAAATACAATTTTAATAGTATGGAAACAGGTATAAGAGTGGCATTTATGGACCAATCTGCAGAAGGCACTTGTGGATCTACATTAACAGCTCTTGAAGTAAATGAGCGAATGCAGCTTTTGTACAATTTTACCCATATTGGAATTAATACAAAATTTAAGTTCAACTTTAATGAGCAAATTGAATATAGACGAGATTGGGTAAACACCATCGCACCAGCTTCAATCATGTTTGAAAACGAGATGTTTAGAATGAATGGTAAGGTTGGTAAGGTGCTTTATATCAGCGAGTATCCAAAGATTTTGGAGGCGGATATAGTTAGTAAATTGTCAAATATCAATTGTACATCATATATATCAGTAAATAACGAGCTTATTTCCAGAGATGCTCTAAAGAAAGAGCTTGCAAGAAAGCATATGAAGCTCGGTATGAAAATCGAGAATGAAAAAACTCGAAATAGAAATAGAAATGATTTCTTGTCAGATGCATCATCAAAGCTTTTGGAAATGCAGGAAAAGGTGGAAGCTTTCCAGCGAGAAATGTCGGATGAGGATCAGCACTTTTTCAATACAACAGTAACAGTATTGTTCCTTGCTGAAAACGAGGAAGAACTGCATAAAATAGAGAATAGAATTTTGACAACTGGTGGAATGAAGTCTATTGTCTTCAAACCATGCTTCGCCAAGCAGAAAGAAGGAATTAATACTTCATTGGGACTTGGAATACAGGAATTCAAGCATGTATGCAACCTGTCTTCATTGGCTGTTTCTATGTTCATGCCATATAAGACCCAAGAACTTTGCGATATAGGTGGTGTTTATTATGGAATTAATCAGCTGTCAAACAATGCAATCTTTGCAGATAAAAAGAGACTTAAAAATAGAAATAGTTTGATATTAGGACAATCTGGTTCGGGTAAATCCGTAGCAGCGAAGTTGGAAACAATTTGTTCCTATACCGTATATCCGGATGACCAATTTCTGATGATTGATCCCAACGCGGATTACTACGAGATAGCGGGAATAGTTGGAGGAACAGTTATTTCTTTTGATCCTCAGAAACAGCTCTTTGTAAACCCTCTGGATGTAGATTTTACTGGAGTAGAATACGCGGATTTGGAGAGCGTAATCTATGAAAAATCAGATTTCCTTCAGACTTTGATTAGTTCATATATCAAGAGAGACTTAAACGAAGATGAGCTCCCTGTTTTAAACAAAGCCATTGAAAAAGTTTACAACGAGAATTATTCAGTGCGAAGGAAGCTAAACGGTGTAGGGGCAAGTGAGTCAGAATTTGAAATACCAAAACATATGCAAAGTGATAGCTTCAGTAGTGGCGAGACATATACCATTCTTTCTCCAGAGGAGCAGGTACGCCAGTATTCTCCAACTTTGCAGGATATTTATCAGTGCCTGGTAGATATGAATGATTTTCATGCTTCCCATGTTGCGCGAATGATGGATACATTTGTTAATGGAGCATTATCACTGTTCAATCATCGTACAAACGTGGATCTTGATGCGAGATTTCTTTCTTTTGATCTGTCTCACACACAAGAAAATATTCGCGTAAGTGCCATGGTAGTAATGATGGAAATGGTGCGAAGCAGAATCCGTGAAAATGGTAAAAATGGTATTTGGACACATGTATATATCGACGAGTTCCATGAGTTGTTAGGTGTAGATTGTGTTGCCAAGTTCGTATTGAAGCTTTGGAAAGAGGTTCGAAAAATGAGTGGACTTATGACAGGTATTACTCAGAACATGAGCGATTTGATGAAATCCAAGGATGACGTAAATTTGGCACAAATCTTTTCAAATACTGAAAGTTTCTTCCTACTATCTCAATCAACGCAGGATATGGAATTGTTAATGAAGTTTCTGCCTAGTATTTCAGCAGCAATGTTCTCATACCTGGATAATGCGCCAAGTGGAACAGGCATCCTGAAAATGGGACCTACAACTGTTCCTTTTGATATGGTCATTGATAAGGATAGTGCGATATACAAGCTTGTAAATACTGATGCTGGTATCAAGAAAGAAAAAGGGAACAAAAACGATAAAGGCATCAAGAATGGAAAACAAGTAGAAAATGATGAGGATATCAAGAAAGAAGCTTAGAAAAAATAGAAATAGACTAGATAATTAATAAAAATATTCAAGGAATTACGAAAGGATACAAATGGCAACACAAGAAGAAAATCAAGAACAAGAAAAATTTAATCAAAAATTTAAAACTATTGTTGTCGCGCCTGTTGTATCCGCCGCTATATTTCCTGCTGAAGCAACATGGAAAGGATTAGTTCCTTGGCTAACAGGTAAAGCATATAACGGCCTTGAGCGTGGGGTAAAGAAAGCTTATAAAAGTGTGAAAGGCGGCGATAGTACAGGTGGTCAAAACCTAGAACCAACGTTGCGTATGACTAATGCTCAAAATAAAACTACGGAGGAGAAGGAACGTGAGGAACATTCAACAATAAATGAAAAAAAGGATTCGCAAGAAAATACAGTTGAAAGTTCGGATAAGAAGGCAAACGAAAACAAAGTTGACAGTTCGGATAAGAAGGCAGACGAAAATAAAACTAAAACTACCGAAGTAATTAAGCAAGAACCTTCAAAAACGTTAACTCAGCAGCAGAACAATTCAAATAAAAATAATACCAACGAACAGAGTAACAACAATACACAAAGTAATAATGTACAAAGTATTACGTCGCCACAAAATAATAGAAATCCTCAAACAATAAATACTCAACAGAGTGCGCCTACAACAACAACCAAGGTGCAACAGCGGACGCTTACATCGACTAAACCACCAGCTTCATTTGAACGAACATCGAGTCCGTCAAGTCAAAGCGATGGACTAACAAAACCACTAAAAAGTGGTAGCGATAGAGTCGACATGAGCTCGACGAATAATTCGCCGATGTCTTTGAGGCGATCAAGTAATAATACAAATGTAAGTGCTAACGCAGGCACAATGCTTAATGCCAACGCTTCTAAGCAAGCATCAAGGACTGCATTAAATAATGCTTTTGAAAGTAATAAGCTGGAAAGCAAAATTAATAATGGTTCTGGAAATGGTGGCAACAATAACTCTTCTTTAACTCAAAAATTAGGAGACAATAATTTAAAGAAAGCATCGGCCAAAACAGCTTTGAATAATAAGCTACAAAAGCTTGGGGATAAGGGCGATGGCCTGAAGCCATCAAGACCGAAGCAATTCAATAAAGATTATAAACAGAAGTTCAACTTGGATTCAGATAAAAGTGATAATGATTCAGGTGGAAAAAAGGGAAATGGATCTAATAGACAAACACTAAATAAAAAGGATATTTCTAATGATTTAAAGGAAAAAGTAAAAGGTAAAAATAAATTAAAGAAATCAAAACCTTCCCGATTAAAAAACAAGGTAGGTAAGTATTCAAAAAAGGGCCTGAAAAAAGGTGGAAGAGCCATTTTGAGTACGGGAAAAAACATTGTAAAAGAAAAGCTTACTTTAGTAAAAGATGCATTTGAATTTGGAGATGGTGAAGAAACCAGAAATAATCCGGCGGCAAAAGTTGCAAAAAAGCTTGCAGCTGCGGCGGCAGCAAAATCAGCTACTATTGCGGTAAAAACTGTACAAATGATAGTGCAGCTAATAATAAAGCTTATAAAAATGATAATCAAACTTATTCTTAAAATTATAAAGATGGTTGTTAAAAGTTTGATATCTAATCTTTTACCAGGTATAGGAACTGTTTTTTCAATAATAAGTCTTATAAGTTTAATAGCAACAACTATAAGTATGGCTTCATGGTTTGTTGGGTGTGACTCAGAAAACGGAGGCTATATAGATGAAGAGTTGTCGGAAGCTGATGTGGATAAGATGATAGATGAACGCGGTAATCTAACTGAAGAGCAAAATGAAGCCCTTCGATTTTTGTTCAATAATGTGGGCAAAGAGGATATAAAAGAAGAACTTAAGAAACAGGGCAAAGAATGGAATTCTCAGGAGCTTGCAAGATTATATGCTGAAAAAATGGGATATACGCTTAAAGGAGATACATTAGAGCAACAGCGTGATAATTTGAAAGCTGAAGGTGAATGTTTATATCCAAAAGAAGCGGAGGGTGACCAGCCTACAGCGTTAGAACTACAAGCAGGTGATTATATTTACTATAAAAATGGAGATGATATAGAGCATTTCGCGATTTATTCAGGTGATCAGACGACCTGTGAAATATATGATGAAACTGGGAATTTGATATGTTCCTCAGCAAGATTAACGGAAGGCGCAAATATTGAGATATATAGACCTCCGTATCCGCAGAAAAATCCATAAAATTTTTATAGCTTTTAAGAAAGGAGACATATATTATGGCGGATCAAATGCAACAAGAATTCGATGAATTTGATAAAAAATTAAAATTAATGCTAGGAATAATGCTATCAATTGGAATGCTTCCCGCCGAATGGACATTAAAGGAGGTAATTCCAGGGATAACAAAAATGTCAGTAGACAAAATTGAGAAAGCAATAAAAAACAATAGAAATAAAGCTGGTAAAAATATAGATGATAAAGAGGCAAAGAGGCTTGCTGAAGAGATAATGAAAATAAAGCCCCTTGATGAGGAGGCGGCAAAGCTATTAGAAGAAAGAGCTGAGGAATTTGATAAAGATCCTAAGAATAAAGAGGATGTAGAAGAATATGCACAGGAATATGCAAAGAATAATAAAAACAAATCAGATGACGATAAAATTATAGATTTTAAAAACGCCTCTGAAAATTTAGGAATGCAAGGGAAGAATATTTCTTATAAGCAAAAACAAAATGAAAACCAAAATGAAAACCAAAGAAATATGAGCATAGTTGAAGATTCAGATATAAAGACTGTGCTAGATGTAAGGATGACACCATATAATGGTGAAAGTGACGCAGAAACAGTTGTTGATGAAGAAGATCAATGGATGACACAATATGAATCTGAAAGTGACGACGAGACATTTGTTGCTGATGAAGATGAATCCCTAGACTCAGATCCAATAAAAACAAAAAAAACGCTAGACGAGAAAAAAACAGAAATTTCTAAGAAAATAGAAAATAAAAAAAATACTACTAATAATACTAATAGTCAAATTGATGATGAAAAAGGCTTCTGGGGAAAAGCATGGAGTTGGACCAAAAAAAAGGGTATTCCTGGTCCCTACGCAACAGCGGTTGGTTCAGGTTTTGCGGTATTCAAAAAAGCAGCCGAAACTTTGGGTATACCAATTATATCCTTTTACGATATAGGAAAAGGCTGGTTGGCTAATTCCAAAAAAGAGCGAGAAGAAGAAAAAAAGAAACAGCAAGAGAAAGAGCAAAAGCGAAAGCAAGCGCTAGAGCAAGCGCAACAGCAAGCGCAACAGCTAGAGCAAAAGCCGGAAGCTTTAAATGCAACCAATCAAACAGTTAATAAGGAAAATTCGCAGACTGGTAAACCTCAGAAATTGAATCATACTAATTCTCCTAAGCCTGATTGGAATAAGGAACAATTAGAAAAACTTACAGACTTTAAAACTTGGGCTGAGGCAAATAAGGGTATAGAAGACAAGCATAAACCTAATAGGCTGGGTGCATTGGATGATTCGAAAGTTAGATATTCAAAGACTTCAAATGAATATAATAGTAATCCGAAATTAGGATTTAGAAAAGTTAGTAGTTTTTCCGATATGCGTTCGCTTACAAGGGGGTCTGCGGCACCTAAAGTTAATAAGTAAGGCAATTATCACACTATAAATTATTAGAAATGAGGAAAATATGGCTGGAAAAAGATCATTAATGGAACTTCCTAGAGTATTAGGTAAAGCATTAAGCTCTAAAGGCGGATTAACTAGAGCAAGCAAGAAGAATCCAGGACGTGTTTTTTTAACATGGTTGTTGGTGTCACTGCTGCTTGCCTATGTAGGAATGTTATTTGGCGCTGTCTGGGTGGAAGGTGAAGGATTCAGCAAATTGTTTGCGAATTTTGAAAGATTTTATTTTCATCCACCATATCATTTTATTGTGGGTTTTACTCCAGTAACCCCTAAAATGATAGCAGCTTTAGTATTTACATGGTCACTGACATATGTATATTTATCCACTAAGGTTAAATATGACTTCAGAGGCGAGGAATATGGTGATGCTGCATGGATGTCCGCAGAAGAATTTAGTGAAGACTTTTCTAATCACGACAAGTCGAATTTAGTAGAAGTAAACTTTGGCGACAAGCTTGAGGAAGTAAAGAAGAAATTTCCTCGAATGAAATTTCCATATAGAGTAAATACCAAAAACTATTGGATTGCTGAGGGAGTATATCTGAATATCGAAAATGATAAAACTTCAAACCTTAATGCACTTGTGGTTGGACCTCCTGGTACAGGTAAGTCCTTCAGACTTGCTAGACCGGTTTTGTCCCAGTTGGCAGGTAACTATGTGGTAACTGACCCTAAGGCCGAGCTGTTTCACCAGACAGGTCAGTACTTTGAGGACAATGGCTATGAGGTAATGGTACTTAATGTAGAGTCAGAAGAGTCAATGGAGCGTTCTATTCATTTTAATCCATTCAATTATATTCGAAATGAATCAGGAATTATGTCGCTTGCGCAGATTTTGATGAAATCTACTTCACAACCAGATGCTGATGCAGGTTCAAACCAGTTCTTCGAAGATTCAGCAGAAGTACTTTTGACGGCGATTTTATATCTTATTCATTACGATAGACCTCCAGAAAAACAAAACTGGAAGGAGTTTGCTAAGCTTCTTGCGGCCACAGCTGTTCGTCAAAATCAGATGGGTAAAATTGAAAACTATGGTATGCCACAGATTGGCCCAGATGGTAGGCCCGTTTTGGATCATAGTGGTAATCCTGTATTACAAGGCGGCGAGGACTGTGAGCCAGGTATCCTTAGATTGATGACAGATGCTGATAAGAGATGGCGAGAGTCTCCTGAACACAAAGATGATGGCTCACATTTCCCAGGATACATCGATATCGAGAAATATTACAATGGTGCAGCCGAGACCACGTCATCTATCGTTGCTACATTGGATGCCCATTGTAGATATATGAAGTTACGCTGTGTACAGGAACTTTTAAGTGAAGATGAAATTAAGATTTCTGAGACATTTGGATATAGTAAGCCAGACGACAAATCATCTACAGGAAAGAGAATCCTTTACATGGTAACATCCGAGAACCAGAGATATTTTGACTGGATTGTTTCCATGATTTATTCGTTGTTCTTTGATGAATTGTACCATCTTACAATGATAGATCCATGGTTCCATGAGACATTGCCACAACATCTTACATTCCTGATGGACGAGTTTGCCAATGTTACGTTGCCGGATTCATTTGTAGAGAGACTTTCTACTATGCGAAGCCGTAACATGTCGGCATTTATCATTGTACAGAACCTGATTCAGCTTAAGAGAAAATTTCCTAAGCATGATATGGATCACGATTTGATTGGTAACTGTACTATCATTGAAATCTTAGGTGCTCCGGACCAGGATTCCTGTGAGTATCTTAGTAAGATGTTTGGTAATCAGACGATTCACAAAATGAGTATGGGTAATACATTTGGCGCAAATGGTTCTACCAGCCAAAATGATGATATTATGGAAAAACCATTGTTCTCTGCTCAACAGATGTATGCTATGAAAAAGGATGGCCCTGCTGCAATTATTGTTAAGGGTTCAAATCCTTTATTCGAGCCAAAGGTACAGTTCCAGAATTGTCCGCTTATGCCACTTCTCTGTAGACGAGATCCGTTCTATGAGCCAAAGATTAGACGTTTTGAAACAGAAAAAGATGTTCCAAAGGAAGAGGTTGTACCAATTGAAGAACGTTTGGAAATGGATGAATACGGCGATAGAAAATTAATCGTAACGAAACTTCATGAGAAAGGCTTTTCTGCAGAACAGATTAATGAGCTGTTTTATGTTATCACAGATGTTCGTATGAGGTTTGATGATATTATTGAGCGTTACAATCCTAATATGAGTCTAGAGGAGATAGATGAAATTGTATTAGCTAGCTAGAAATTGTTTTTGAAAATAGGATTGAGAGGTATATGAATGAATGTTCTAAACATGATAGTGCTTTTGCAAAGTAAATATGGTATGCCTTCTGCGACTGGCGCCAATAGCCAATCTGTTGCGATAGATGTTGATGCAATGACAACAACAGTTACAACAGAAGTAGAGTCTACATTCTTATCTTCGCTGTATAAATGGGCATTTAGCTTTTATAAAACTCTATTGGATATGATGCAGTTTAATGGTGTTACTGATGCGGGAACAGTATTTTTATTCGGAACTGTAAAAGATCCCAATAATATGAAAAGTGCAGGCGATTGTCAGGCCCAATGGCATGAAATATGGAATTTAGTAAAGATTTTTTTTGAAGCATTATTAAATCTTTCAATTCCTATTGCAACAGTTTTTTTCTTAATAGCTATATACAAATCGGTCATTACTAAGCCGGCAGATGAGCAGGCAAAAGAATTAGTTGTAAATATTATTAGATATGTAGTGATACTGGTTCTTTCGTTACACCTTTTTGACATTATGGAGTGGCTAACGAAGTTAACAGAATCAATAACAAGTACTTTTAGTAGTGGACACTACAACGCGAATAAACAATTTTTACAAAGTGGACTAAATGAAATTAATAGCGCCTTAAAAGCGTATTCTCCGCCTTCGGTAAAGAGTTTATTTGATGGGAATGTGCGTGAATTTTGTGATGCTATATTTACATATGTTTTATATTTTCTTGGAGGATTACTAACTATAGTTGTTTTTGTGGGTGCTGGATATTCAATGCTGATGGCAACCATTAACAGAATAGTTAAACCCATTATGATGGTGCCGTTTTCGGCCATAGTACTAGGAATGGGAGTATGTTCTGGCGAAGGCGAAAGAATGATATGGCGTTTTGCAAGAAATTTTATAGGCCTATGTTTATCGGGGGTATTTATATTAATTGTATTAAAATTTACTCCATATTTAGAAAAAATACCGTTGTTTCAATTTACAAAATTGGCGGGAAACTCACCAGAATCAAAGGCAATAATGGCAATATTCCAGATAAATTTACCGGTGGTGTTAACCGCAGGTTTAGTTAAATCAGCAGATATTTTTATGAGTAAAATATTTTAATAATGACAAATATGGAGGATAGATAAATGAGCGCACAAATGCGACCGTTATTAGCAGAAAATTTCCTGTTATTTTTATATGAAAAGGCATTTGATTTGTTTCAGGCGCTAATAGAGGTGATGCAGTTTCCATGTTTAACACAAGGAAATTCGCGGCCTGAATGGCATGAAATATGGATTGCGGCAAAAGGGTGTTTTGATTTGCTAAAGGATATTACCATTCCTATTGCAACAATTTTTTTTATCATAGCTATATATAAAACTGTGATTTCAAAGCCACCAGAAGAGCAACCAAAACAGTTTTTAGTAGAAGCATTGCGTTTTATAATGATTCTTTTCATTGCTGGAAATCTGTTTACGATACTGTCATTAATTACAGAATTTTCAGAGAACCTAACAAACGCAGTATTAAATCTTTGTGGTGGAACAAAAATAGAAAATAGTAAATTTTGGACGGATGGTCTTGCCACTATAAAAAATGCAATTGTGGAAAATGAAAAAAATGGCAATCCGAAATTTTCAGAATTGATAGAAGGCGACATAGTTGTGTTCTGTGAAAAGATTTTTGTCTTTCTATCATATTTCCTGGGCGGCCTAGTAACACTTCTGGTGTTTGGCTCATCTGGTTTTTCCATTGTAATGGCAACTATTCATAGAATAATAAAACCTCTTATAATGATACCTTTTTCGACAATAGTAGTTGGATTGGGGGCTTGTTCAGGGGAAGGCGAGAGGATGATGTGGCATTATGCCAAAAGCTTCTTAGGATATTGTATGTCGGGAGTTTTTATACTTATGGCGGTAAAAATGGGATTATCCCTGGCAAGTTTGGATTTATTTAATTTGTCGGAGGTAGTTAAAAACCCAACTACAGAGGGAGATCGTCTGATGGCAGCACTTGTTGCATTGTTTAGAGTTAATCTTCCGGTAGTTATAACTTCCGGCCTGGTAAAATCAGCGGATAGTTTTATGGAAAAAATATTTTCTTAAAAAAATTCGAAAAAAATTTTACTTTTTTGGAAAAAAATGAAAAATTTTATTGAACTATATATAGAGGGGAAAGAAACCCATTTTATAGAATCTAGGAGGAAAAAAAGATGAACTTAATGGATGTTACTTGTAGACTTGAAAACATTGCAATGAATGTGAGCTGTGCTGCTGCTGAAACAGCATATACAGCTTCAATTAATAAGTTACAAAAAGTTATTTGCAATGTTGGAACTGCTATTGGAGTAATTATGTTGGCGTACGGAGGTATAAAGTTTGCACTTGCCTTCCAGAAGATGGATCAGCAGGGTGAGCATCAGGCAGTTTTCTCTATCGTGTCCGGTGCAATATTAATGGGATTAAGTGTAGTTATCACAGAGTTAGGCGGTTGATTACTAAAAGTTAAAGTGGAGGCTAATTTGAACATACTTAAAGTTACATAGCGGATAGGAGATAAAATGGATGTATTATATCGTGCAATATTGATAGCTCAGAGTGCGACAGGTCAGCCACAAGGTTCTGTTCCAGATGGATATGATGGAAATGTGGGTGGAGTTATAGGAAATGGATCCAATGCTAGTGGCGTGGATACTATAAGTTTACTCGAAAAATTGTACAAATTGGCCTTCAATCTGCTTAACAACATTCTAAAGTTAATGGATTTTCCAAATATTACTGAATCTAACAGTAAGGGGAATTGGTATTGTTTATGGGAAGCGTCAAAAGTGTGTTTTAATGAAATGTTAAATGTTGCAATTCCAATAGCCACAATTTTTTTTATTATTGCTATATACAAATCAGTCGTTAGCAAACCACCAGAAGAACAACCTAAAGAATTCTTTATAGAAGCGGTTAGATACATGTTTATTATTTTTATAATTTCAAATTTATTTAACATGTTGACGCTTATCACAGAAGCGGCTGACGGAGTGACCGATGCAGTATTAAATTATAAAGATTTTAATCCCAAAGTCGCAGCAAATGATACGGGTCAAAAATATGCAGACTATGGCATTGATTATGATAATTCGACCATTAAAGCGTATTTAAATAAGTTTTGCGTAGAAGATAAAGATTCTCATAATATTAAAAAATATGAGGATAAAAATGTACTTGATTTTTTTGTTGATATGTTTCAGTACATTTTCTTGTTTTTTGGTGGATTAGCTACGTTACTAATTTTTGGTGTGGCCGGATATACAATAGTTATGTCAACCATCCAAAGAATTGTCAAACCACTTGCGATGCTACCTTTTTCAACCATAATTGTTGGCATGGGAGCCTGCTCTGGTGATGGCGAACGAGCTATTTCGAATTTTGTTAAAAAGCTAATACAGCACTGTTTGTCAGGCGTGTTTATAATTTTAGCTTTGAAAATGGGATCGCTTTTAGCGAGGATGGATTTATTTGATGTAGGTAGTAAATGGGCGATAGGAGAAAAAAATATACTCTGGGCATTTGCGGGAATATTAAATGTAAACTTGCCTGTTATATTGACTACAGGATTGGTAAAATCTTCAGAGACATTTATGGAAAAAGTCTTTTAATTAAGGAGGCAGTATGGCTTTAGAGTTTGAAAGAAATACAAATTTAGAGGAAATAGATAGTGATGCGTTGTTTGGAATAACATATTTGGCGCATCAGACAGTGTCGCAAAAGGTGATCTTTTTCGGATGCGTAACTATAGCAACAGTGGTATTTATTGGCTCACAATTTTTATTTGACGTGCCTTTTATAATAGCACTTTTTATTGAGATATTATTTGGTGGTATTGGTTTTTTGTTTGGTGCAAATCAATGCGAATATCTGAGCATTGCACAATATCTCAAACTGATTTTTTTTAAGCCGGTAAAGTATGCGAAATTTGCTTCCTCAGAAGACATTGGTTTAATGAAGGAAGCAGTGGAAAGGGAGAGAGTAAATGCTTTGAAACTTGAAAAAGAGCAGATTGAGGCTACTGCAGAAGGACAGCGACGTATGTTGATGATGGTTATATTCATAATCATTGGTGCAATTATATTTGTTTTTGTATTGAAGGGCATTGGTGCATATAAAGCTAATAAGATAGAACATCATACGGTTGGCTGTGTCATGGTTAATGAAGAAATAAACATTTAGATAGATTATTTGGTGATTTTATGAAGAATAAAACATTGATGATATTTGTAATAGTTGTAGCAGTATTACTCATTGGTAGTACTGTTTTAAATAAACTAGGACTATTAAATGGTGCTACAACTTATTTGGAGGAATCAAAAGAAATACAGCAGATTGCTTCTGTAGAAGATATGGAGCAGGATAAGCTATATATATGGAAGGATTGCAAGGATAAAAATATAGATTCAGGCAAAAATACCTTTCAGGCATGCCCTGTTGAAAACTCAAACTATAAAAGAGGGAAAAGTGGTTCTGCTTCAGTAACATACACTGTGTGGGTACCATCTAATGCGGATAAAGAAATACCGACGTTGACTAGTAAGGATAAGCTTTTGTTTGTAAGTGCGTCGTATGTGCCAGACGTGTATGAGTTTACTCGCTTGCGAGATAATGGATATTCATTTGGCTTAGCTGCACTAGTGGCAGATAGTAGTGGCCATTATTACATAGATTATAGTGAGTCAGGGAAAAAAGCATATAAACAGCATATTAATCCGGATTCCGATGCCGGTGATTTGATAGGTATAGGTGCAGGTAGACTACATCTTGATAAGGTTGGAAAAACTAAGATTACTGATGAATACGTAACAGAAGATGGCATCATAAAAGGACTAAAAAAAGACAAAGTTTATAAATGCCAGTTTTACGTAGGTTCTATATACCAGGATTATAATTTGACTGCTGATCAGCATACATTTACTGAGTTTGAGGATTTTACTTGCTATGGTTATGAGTATTTACATTCAAATGCAATATCCATAGATATTCCAGAATGGCTTTGCAGTGGATACTACATTGTAAATGGCTTGGGTATGTTTAGATATGTAGATGATACTGATGTGGCAAGTTATAATGGTGAACCATATGATGAAAATATAGATTGGAATGAGCCTTTGATTCTTTATGACGAGTATGGACGAGTGGCCTTTGATCCTTCACAACCAGTTTTAGAGGATGAAGAGGAGGAAGAAAGTAGCTCCGATATTGTTGAAATAACAGCAGAGGAATCTATTGCAGAGTCGTCGGAATGGACTCATGAATTAGTTGAAGGTGAGAAGTTTACAGCTGAAATTGAGGTTTCTAATATTGTCAACACTGAGCCGGCTTCTCTGACTGTGACAGCACCAGATGGCGAAACTGAAGAGTATACAGAAGAAGGCGGAAAGATTATTGTTGATATATATGAGCCAAAGGCTGGTCCGTATTCATTCAAGATAGATAAATTAGGCGGAAGAACGTTTACAGTATCATATTCAGATGGTGAAACTTATTCCGGGCCAGAATGATAAATTTGTTAGTTAACAGTAGATAAAAGGAACGAAAATGGTAGATATCTTATATAGAGGAATATTGCTTGCTCAGAGTCCGACAGGCCAGCCACAAGGTTCTGTTCCAGAGGGATATGATGGAAATGTGGGTGGAGTTATAGGAGATGGATCTAATGCTCAAACGCTGGAACCTATACATTTACTCGAAAAATTATATCGATTATCATACAAATTGTTTAATCATTTGTTGAATGTATTGGATTTCCCCCATGTCACTGGCAGAGTCGCAGTAAGTAATACGGGAAAAGTGATTAAAACAGGTTTAGCTGCTGCTAAAGCCCAGAATTACGGTTCTTTATGGAATGTTGTTAAAAGCTATTTTGATGTAATGCTTGTAATAGCAATACCTATTGCCACGGTTTTTTTTATCATTGGAATATATAATTCGGTTATAAATAATCCACCTGAGGAGCAGGTGAAACATTTTATGATGGACACCATTAGATTTGCGATGGTCTTGGTTATCACAGCAAACTTGTTTAACGCATTAACGAGTATAACTGAAATTACGGAGGACATAACCGATAAAATAATAGAAACCGGTGAGCCGGCAAACAATGAACTATATAATTATAGTTATGACGATTCCCCCATCAAAGCTGCGATAGATCGACGAGACAGTCACCCGGTTAATCTGAAAAAGTTAACGCAGGGACATGCACTTGTGTTTTTTGATTCTATATTTGAATATATAACTTTGTTTTTGGGTGGTTTATTATCAATTTTAACCTTTGCAACATCAGCATTTGCAATTGTGATGGCTACGATTCAAAGAATTGTCAAGCCACTGATGATGTTACCTTTTTCAACCATTGTGATAGGAATGAGTGCCTGCTCGGGTGAGGGGGAGAGAACTTTCACGCACTTTATTAAAAACATTTTGAACTTTTGCTTGTCAGGCGTATTTATAGTTATGGCAATAAAAATAGGAGCAAAAATTGCAACTATGAACTTGATTCATTTGGGATATAATTTCCGAACGAATAGTGCAATAGCAGCAATAGCAGGAGTAGTTAATATGAATTTGCCCGTGGTAATAACAACAGGCTTGGTGAAAGCCTCAGACGGTTTTATGGGCAAGATATTCTCATAAAATAATGGGATAATTAAATCCATCCACCATTATTGTGATATCCAACTTCGTTACTGCCAAACCAGAACCGAAGGGATATGTCACAGGGCGGATGGATTATTTAAATAATGAGAAAGGAGGATAGTACATGCCAATGAATGACTACGATACAGCAGTCAGCAAGTATCTAAAAAAGGAAATTGCATTCTTAAGGAATGGCTTAGATAAATATACAGCTTTAGCGGAAGCTATTTTGGAAAACCAGGGTGTACCCGACATGTATCGCTACGATTATTATAGGCTCAATAAGTTGATTAAAATTGCCAGTGAATGGAAAAGGAACTGGACTAATTTTGATGTAAGAAAAAGAATCCTCCGTGAAATTAATGATATAAAAACCACTATCAATCAAGCGTTATGTACCCCAGAAGTGGGCATAAACATCCATGACGTGCTGTTAAACAAAATGCATGAGCTGCTCAATGCTTATCGTCAGGTGATTGATGCTGACAAATCCTTGCCGGATTCCATAAATCAAAAGGAACTAAACAAAGTAATCACAAGCTATGAGCGAGAATTGAAGGAGACCGACTCAGAGATTTTAAGTATTCTAGATTCTAAATTTGAGTTGAAATCTATTCAAAGTACTATCGCCAAGGATGGCAAGTTGCCTAAAATTTTTCAAGATCAATATCAGCTAATAGTTGACAAAACCCGCCATGCGTACGAGATGCTTATGTCAATGCCCAAAACCTGGGAAGACATAATCCGAGAGAATGACATATTTATCAAAGCAATTAAGGGCGGCCAGCAGCTAGTAAAAATTCGTATAGACGATAATGAGTTGAGAAGTGCAAGGGCCCGTGGAAGGTTGTTGAGATAAAGGCAGAGATAAAATATGGAATATGAAAAAGTATAAACTTATCGTGTAAAGAATAAAGCTTCCGCGAGGAGTTAAAGGGTATGTAGTAAGAAGCTCGCTTCACATCGTAATGGTGTGGGGCGTTTTTGGTATACAAAAAAGTGTTTCTCGAACATTGCATGGCGAGGAAGTGCATCAAAAACAGAACAAGAAATCGAACGAAAAACGATTGTTTGTTCTGCAACGCAGAGTTATAATAATTATAACAACTTGTAGGAGAAAGAATTTTTCCACAAGAAGCCATAGTATAGATTTAAAGGTACCTAATAATCACTATACAGCTATGAAGAAATACCTTAGAAAGAGAAACAACATATGGGAAAAAAGGATGTTCTTGCAAAGAAATATATGAGAAATCCTAGGAAATTTGCCGATTTTTTCAATGGAATCATATATGCAGGGGAGGAAGTAATTGATTGGCAGAAGTTAGAAGAAGTGGATACAGCAAATTTTGTTAGTATTCCTGTAAACAACAGAACTAAAACTGCTACATTCCAAAAGTTTAGAGACATTATAAAGTCTACTGTAATAATGCGAAATGACAAATATTATTTCATGTTACTCGGAATAGAAAATCAAGCAGATGTACACTATGCCATGCCTGTCAGAACAATGTTATATAACGCTTTGACATACACAGAGCAGATTGATACAATGACAAAAGAACGAAGAGTAAATGGCGATTTAGACAGCAAGTCCTTTATATCTGGATTCACCAAAGAGGACAAGTTAATACCAGTGATTACGGTTACGTTATATTGGGGCACCGATACATGGAACGCACCAACCACTTTGAAGGAGATGCTACCAGAAATGGATGGAGCTACAGCGTCTTTGGTGAATGATTTTAACATTAACCTGTTTTCAATAATCGATAAAGCAGATATGCCAGATTTTAAAACCGAGCTAAAGGAATTGTTCGCTGTGTTAAACGCAAGGAATAATGGTGGCAAGATGAAGGATATTATTTCTACTAATGAGATATATAAGCATATGGATCATGACACGGCAGAGATGATGAGTAATTTTGCCAATTTAAAGTTGCCTAGAAAGAACAAGGAAGGTGAATACAATATGTGCAAAGCGGTTGTTGAGATAAAGGCAGAGGGGATAGCAGAAGGGATAGCAGAAGGTAAAAAAGAAGGAGAAAAAGTTGGAACAATTAAAACTTTAACTTCGCTGGTAAAAGATGGTTTGCTAAACATAGACGAGGCTGCCAAGCGAGCTGGTTTAAGTGTAGAAGACTTCAAGAAGATTCTGGATAAGGCGTAGGTAAAATATAAGAAAAATTCCAATTGTGACAATTCTGTGTCCAAATCCCCAATTCATTGTAAAATACGGCTTTTTTGGCTATAATAAGCCCATAGGTTAATCGATTTACCGATGGGGAGTTTTGGGGTAATAATGAAAGAAGTTCGCTTCACATCGTTATGGTGTGGAGCGTTTTTTATACTTATTGGAAAATATTTACTAATGGATTTATTTTTGATTTGGGGATTGAGATGGCTAACAAAAACATATTAGTAACAAGGAGCTCGATGCCACCATACGAGGAATATATAAAAGCAATTAAACCGTTGTGGGAGACACATTGGCTTACCAATATGGGCGAGTATCATAAAGAGTTAGAACTGCAATTGGCGGAATATCTAGATGTACCGGAAATATCACTCACTGTGAATGGACATATGGCGCTTGAACTAGCTATTCAATCATTTGATTTTCCAGAAGGAGCAGAAGTAATAACAACTCCATTCACTTTCATATCAACAACACATGCAATTGTAAGGAATAAACTTCAGCCGGTATTTTGCGATATAAAAGAATCAGATGGCACTATAGATGAAACTAAAATTGAGGATTTGATTACAGAAAAAACAGTAGCAATTCTTCCGGTTCATGTGTATGGCAATATTTGCAATGTGGAAGCGATACAGGAGATTGCAGATAAATACAATTTAAAGGTTATCTATGATGCGGCTCATGCATTTGGAGAAAAGTATTTGGGTAGAGGAATTGGAAACTATGGTGATGTATCAATATTTAGTTTCCATGCAACTAAGGTTTTTAATACTATTGAAGGTGGAGCAGTTGTTTGCAAAAATCACGATTTGTACGAAAGACTGCGAGATTTGAAAAACTTTGGTATCAGAGGCGAAGAATTGGTGGTATCGGTTGGAGCAAATGCAAAAATGAATGAGTTTGCTGCAATCATGGGGTTGTGTAACTTAAAACATATAGATAAAGCAGTGGAAGCTAGGAAACGCATATGCGAATACTATTATAAGGAGATATGTGAAATTAACGGAATTGAATTCTATAAGCAAAGAGAAAATGCAACTCATAATTTTGGATATTTTCCAATAAAAATTACAGATGATTATCCGTTAAATCGAGATGAGTTATATCAAAAGCTGAGAGATGAAAAGATTTATACAAGAAAGTATTTTTATCCGTTGACAGCCGATCAAGCTTGTTTTAAGAATAAGTATAAAGACAAGAATCTGAATATGGCAAGAAATCTGTCAAAGAAATCGCTAGTGTTGCCATTGTTTGAAGAGTTAGATTATGAGTCGCAAACGAGAATTATAAATATGTTGAGGTCTTTAAATTGAAAAAATTACTATTACTTGGAGGATCTAGATATATATTACCAGTTATACGTACAGCGCATGAATTGGGGATATATGTTATAACCGCGGATTATTTACCTGAGAATATTGCTCACAAATATTCTGATGAATATGTAAACGTAAGTGTAATAGATAAAAAAGCAGTTTTAGAATGTGCTAAAGAGAAGAATATTGATGGAATAATGTCTTTTGCATGTGATCCAGGTGTAGTAACGGCAGCATATGTTGCCGAGCGAATGGGACTGCCTTCTGTGGGAAGTTATGAAGCAGTTTCGATACTGCAAAATAAGGGGAGATTTAGAGAGTTTTTGGAAAAAAATGGGTTTAATGTTCCAAAAGCTAAAACATATAAGAGCATTGATGAGATAAAAAACGATAAAGAAAGCTTATATTATCCACTTATTGTAAAACCGGTAGATAATGCAGGGAGCAAAGGTGTCAAGAAAGTTGACAATCTGGAAGGGTTGATTGAGGCATCAGAAAATGCCTTTGCTAATTCTAGATGCGGGATGATTATTGTTGAAGATTTTTTAAAACCCGTAGGTAACCCTTCGGATTCGGATTGGTTTTCAATAGATGGAGAATTAGTATTTGCTTCGTTTAACTCGCAGTTATTTGTAAAAGATGGAATTAACCCTTATGTTCCTGCAGGTTTTTATTGGAAAACAACAATATCTGAGAATGCAAAACATGAGTTAGAAAAAGAGATACAGAGATTGATAAAATTGTTGGATTTAAAGACCTCTATTTTCAATGTGGAAGTAAGAGAGTGCATAGATGGTAAACCTTATATAATGGAAGTATCTCCTAGAGGTGGGGGAAATAGACTGGCAGAATGCATAGAAAGAAAGACAGGTAGAAAACTAATTGAAGCTGCCGTGAGAGCGTCTGTGGGTATGGATATAAACGATGTTAGTCAAGCTGTATTTGAAAAAAATATTGCTGAGCTGATATTGCACAGTGGAAAAAATGGTAAATTTGTAGGTTTATACAAATCAAAGGAAATAAGCAACTACATAGTAGAGGAAGATATATGGGTACATGTCGGGGACAATGTTAGTGATTTTACTGGAGCAAACAAGTCAATTGGAACTATAGTTTTAGAATTTACAGCTGTTGATGAAATGATGAAGAAAATGACAAATATTGATAATTATATAAGAGTAATTGTTCAGTGATACTAGAGATTTATAATTTTCTTAGCGGAGGAGTGTAAATAGTAATATTATGGATAGACTGGCAAAAAGAATACTAATAACAGGTCAGTGTACATTGCATTGGGGCCGAATGGAATATGGAAATATTGGTAATTACTACATTATTGAGCCTTTTTTTGAGCAGTTAAGAAGGGTATTTCCATATGTGGAATTTGTTACAACTATGCAATTCAGCAAGAAATTTTGTGATAGATATGGGATTATTACATTGCCCATGGAATGTTATTATGATTTTTCAGTAGAGAATAATCTTGAATTAGCTCAAAGAGAGTATAAATCGGTTGTGTCAGATGGTGATTTTGAGAGTTTATTTGTTAAAGAGGTGAAAAGAGCTTCCCTTGTAATTGATTTTTCGGGTGATATTTGGGGCGATAATGCTGATTTTTTAGGAAAGGATAGATTCGCAACTGGATGTTATAAAGATTTAGTGGCACAAGAGTTGACCAAAACGGTTATGATAGCTGGCTCACCAGGCCCCTTTTCTGACAAAGATAATCTAGCTTTAGCTAAAAAGACATATGAGGGTTTTGACCTAGTAATTAATAGGGAGAGCATAAGCACGAAATTGTTAAGCGAAATTGGATTTTCAATGAATAAGACTGTTGATTATCCATGCCCATCATTTTTATTTAGCGGATTGAAAGTTGGTGCTAATAATGCAGATAAAACAATTAGCAAAAAACTATGGGATGAAAATTTATTAAAAATAGGATTGATTGTTTGCGGCTGGAATTTCAAAAAAGGACCATATGATCGATGGCCTAGAGAAGATGGCGAATATGAAAATTGGGTATTATTGGTTAAATCTATTGTAAGAAAAAATGAAAATGCGGTATTTTTTTTGATGTCACATTCTAATGGTTTTGATGGCAAAGAAGAAAAAATGGTCTTGAAACAGGGGAGAGATTACCCAATAGTTAAGCAGCTATATAATATTTTAAGAGAAAATGGATTTGACAAAAATGTTGTTTTATTGGATGGAATATATTTACCAAATGAAACCAAAGGGATTATAGGAAATCTAGATGTTCTCATTAGTGGAAGAATGCATGGAGCTGTCGCAGGACTTTCGCAAGCTATTCCTACTGTAATCATGGACTATGGACATGCGCCTAAAGCTCACAAGTTAATGGGGTTTGCTGAAATGTTAGGTATAGAACGATATCTAGTGGATCCAAACAATACTCAAGAATTAATAGATATGACTGAAGACTGTATTAATAATAGAAATTCAATTCGCAAAGAACTAATAAAAAAAATGGAGATCGTAAAAAAAGAGGCTATAACACAGTTTGATTATTTGGAAAGAGTAATAAAGAATGGTCATTAAAAAAATCGGAATGTGTTCCGAAATCAATCAAGATTATTTTTTTAAAATCATAAAAGAATTACAGAATCAAATTACACCATCGTTAGATGAACTTGCGGTGGATATAGAAAAATATGCAGAAAAATTATATAAAAATGCAGATATATTTGTGGCCTATTCAGAAGAAAAAATAGTTGGTGTAGCAGCGGTATACACAAATGATGTAATAAGTAGAGACGCATATTTAAGTTTCATTGCTATTTATAAAGAGTACCAAAGGAAAGGATACGGAGGAGCGTTATTAGAATGTGTTGAGGAAGAAGCAAAAAACAATAATATGCGTTATTTAAAGCTAGAAGTGTTCAAGAAGAATAAAAACGCAATTGAGTTTTATAATATGAAAAATTATAAACGGATTGATGAAAACAAGAATTCGTATATTATGGGAAAACAGATTATTACGGGGTGTGTTTGATGAAAACGTGTAAAAGACTTGTGGATTTTGTACAAATAATAAATGCCGAAGGTGAGGTTCGTACTTGTAGCTGGACTAGGAATTCTTTAATTGGCAATATACATGAGAATGATTTAGAAACAATTTTAAATGACACGGTAATAAAAGATAAAAGAAAAAAAATTGCTAACGGAGATTTTTCCGAATGTCCAGCCGATAATTGTCCATATCAAGCAAATTGCAATATGGAGGATATTTTAATTGAGTATGATGATGATGCAATAGTGCAACCAGAGTCTATTTATTTGGCATACGAAGGGAATTGTAATTATCATTGTACATGTTGTACTTCGTTACAACATATGTTAGATACAAAATGTCATGATTATACTAAGGAATATGAGGATATAGATGAAAAACTAAAGAAGGTAATAAATAATGCTAAGCATATAAGTGCTAATGGCAGAGGTGAACTATTTTGTAGCCCACATATATTAAAAATATTATCTGAATGGAAACCTGTTGCACCTGCAGCTGATTGTTCGGTAATACTGGAGACAAATGGTTCATTATTTAATGAGGTAAATTGGAGAAAAATAGAAAATCTTGGCAGATATCATTTGGAAGTAACTATTACAGTTATGAGTTTTCAAGAGGATGTTTATCAATTCCTTTCTGGAACGAAATTGCCTGTTTCTAATATCATAGAAAATCTTAAGTTTGTTAAAAAGCTTCGTGATAAAGGAATAGTTAATAGTTTCAAAATAGCTACAGTAATGCAAGAACTGAATTTTCGTGAGATGCCAGAATTTACGAAAAGATGCTTAGATGAATTTGGAGTAGACGTTGTTAGAATACGACCAATTTTTCCGGGTGGTATGTTTGATGCAAAGACGCAATGGTTTATGGATGTTAGGAATTCTTTGCATCCATATAATGAACTATATAGGAAGATAATGTCAAATCCTATATTTAAGGATGAAAGAGTGCTTTTATGGTCTAATGATTTACCAAGCGATAGAGGTGATTGCCCAGATAGTAATCAAGCATTAAAAGAGCGAAATGTTAATAGAGTAGCAAAGGCATTATTGGATAAATCGAATGAAATATGTAGGAAATTGAACTCTTTTAACGAGCCCATTACAATATTTGGACTTGGTTTTCTTGGAAAAATTTTAGTTGAGGTCATTAAAGAAAAAGTGCAAATAAATTGTATTATTGATAATTATATTGATATAAATGATTACAATAATATTAGAGTGGAAACTGTAAATGACAATCTCGAAAGAAAGGGGATAGTTATTATTACCCCTATAGGCAGGTTTAATGAGCTCAATGATGTTTTGAATAAAAGCGGGTTTGAAGGACGAGCAATATCGTTAAAGGAATTATTAGAAATATAAAAGCAAAAAGCAATTATATGAAGGAGATGGATAGGATGGCTTCATTGGAAAAGCATAGGGATGATATTTTTTTTTCTTCTTGTCTTGTCAATCAGGATAATCTTTATTTTTTTACGGATGGCACATTTAGACCAATAAAATATGATTTGAGTAAAAATGTAGGAGAATATTTAGTCGAGTATAAATGTTTAGACGGATTTGCAAAAGGAAATCTAGAAAAGATTTTTTTATATGATGATTATATTTTTGCGGTTAAAAATACGGGAGAAAAAGTAGTTCGAATCACATTAAAGGATAAAAGTTTCATAAGTATTCCTATTAGTGCGTCATATATGCCGACAGATAATTTTGCTCTAATCGCTATGTATAATAATGCGATATTTTGCTTCTGTAGAACAAATAATAAAGTAATTATTGTCGATTGTGATTCCCTGACTGTAAATGAACAGCAATTATTATCATTAAGTGATGATGGGTATAAAATCGGAACAATATATGAAGAGCATGTATATCTTTTTCCGAAAAGCGGAGATAAATTTTTAATTTATGATTTAAATGAAAGATTATATAAACAAAGTTACTTGTCAAAAGAATTTAGCAGTATATCAAATGTTGTGAGTACAAAAAGTAATTTGTATATTTTGGAGCGAAGTGGTGATTTGAATCTTATTGACCACAATTCTTTTGAACTAATTAAGAGTTTAAAGGTAGGAAATGAAGGTGCGTATGGATTTATTGTTATATGTAGAAATGTAATTATATTATTACCAAGCTTAGGAGAAGATATAATGATATTAGATTACTCGCTTGAAACATATCATATATATAATGAATATCCTTCAGATTTTTCGTATAAAAAAGTTGATGGCAAGAGTAAATACTATTATCCATATGAAGACGAGAATTATTACTATTTTGCAAAAAGATTAGCAAACTATTTTCTAAAAATAGATAAAAATAGTGGTGAATTAAAATGGATTAAAATAGATGTTGCAGTATCCGAACTTTTTATTGCAAATGAATTAAAAAATAGAAAGGTTCTCTCTGAAAATAATAATATAAATCTTACAGAATTTATAAATGTTTTAAAAAAGGATTAATATGATAGAATTTGATACTCTTACCAATTTTGAAGAAATTAATACAAACAAAAACACTGAAGATATAGCAGTTACTGTATGGTGTACTACATATAATCATGTCGCTTATATTGAAAAGGCGTTGCAGGGGTTTGTTAATCAGGAAACGTCTTTCAATTATGAAGTGGTAGTATTTGATGATGCTTCTACAGATGGAACACAAGATATAATTAGGAGATATGCAAGTGAGTATCCTGAAATTGTGAAGGCTTATTTGTCAAAAGTAAATACATATAGTCAACCACACTCAAGAGAGATGAGAGCAGCGTTAAAAGAAAAGATTATTAATGGTAAGTATACTGCACTATGTGAAGGTGATGACTATTGGATATATTCAAAAAAACTTCAACGACAATTCGAATTGCTTGAAAATAATCCTAATATAGGTATGTGTATACATAATGCAATTCGTTTTGATGGAGATGAAATCGTACCTCAAATTATTGATATGGATAACCAAATCCTTAGTGATGGAGAAATATTTTTTACGAAGAATGGCAGACCTCCTACGGCATCGTTCTTTTTTCGAACAGATATATTTAAGGAACTTCTATTAACTAAAGGGTATTTTATATGTCCGGTAGGAGATAATCCAATAAGATTTTGGTTTAACTATAAAAGTGAAATATATTATTTAGATAAATGTTGGTCTGTTCGTAACTATATGCATGAAGGGTCATGGAATAAGAAGTTTACGACGGATAAAGATTATTACAAAGACTATTGTAAGCGAAATCTAGAATACTATGAGGTACTAGATAAAGAAACTAATGGTATATATCACGCACAGCTCGAAGTGATGAAAAACAATCTTACTCACACACGTATGTTAGATGATATTAACAAATGTAGTTCAACTGAGGCATATCTAAATATTTTGTTTAATCATGAATATTGTGGAGTTGAAAAAAAATATTTCATGAGACATGTAATTCCCGCTTTGAAGAGTAATACGGATTATTATGATGTTATAGGAAGAATTAGCAAAAAGAAATACATATATGGTGCTGGTGAGGAGGCAGTAAAAACTGCAGAACAATTAAATCAACGAAATATTAGTTTTGAAGGATTTGTTGTTACTAATATGAATGCTAACCCTAATATGTTGTTAGGCAAGAAAGTTCAAATGCAAAAGCAGTTAAAAAATATAGAGGAGCTTACATATATATTGGGATTGAATGAGAAAAATAAAATAGAAGTAATAGATTATTTATATGATAAAGATATTCTTTTACTTTAATGGTATAAGAAGTATAAAGTGGAGTAGAGCATATGAAAATAATAGTCAGTTTAACGTCATATCCTGGTAGAATTAATAATTTAAGTATGGTCATAAAAACACTTCTAATACAGACAAAAAGACCGGATTTAATAATTCTTTGGTTAGCAGAGGATCAATTTGCTAATGAAGAAAAGGATTTACCTGATGAATTGTTGAATCTCGTGAGTTATGGACTAACTATAAGATGGTGTAAAGATTTAAAGCCTCATAAGAAGTATTTTTATGCAATGCAAGAATATCCAGAGGATATTGTGATTACCGTGGATGACGATGTTTATTATTCGCCTAGAATGGTTAGTGTTTTAATGGATGAATATGCGCAACATAAGAATTCAGTGATATGTATAAGAGCGAATAGAATAGCAAAGCCTGACCAATATGGACGGTATGATTATTCCAAATTTGATATATATTATCGAGAAATATGTGGAACAGAATTAACAGATGTTCTACCTACAGGAGTGGGCGGGGTATTGTATCCACCACACTGTTTGCCAAAGCAGGCTTTTGACGAGAAAATGATAAGAGAATTATGTTTGTATCAAGATGATATTTGGTTGAAAGCATGGTCGACAATAAATGGTTTCACTAATGTAATAACAACAGAAAAAGTACCTATAGAAGTAATGGAAGAATTACAAGAAGATAGTTTGCATGTGATGAATAAGGATTCAGGTAATGATGATGCGTTTTATAATGTTAGTCAGTTATTGGATAAGATTTACTACAAAGGTATTTTGGAGGAAAAATTATTTTCTTCAGGCAAAAGCACAGATGATTATTGGAATCAAGCATGCATAAATCAGGGAGATATATTTTCAGATATAGAACATTTATTTAAAAGTGTAAGACTGTATGTTTATGGTGCTGGAAGCAATGCTACTTTAGTTGCAGAATTGCTCAATAAGATGAAGATACATCCATATAAGTATTTGGTTGCGGATCCTAAAGTGAATCCAAAGAAATTTGCTGGGGTTGAAGTAGTTGGGATAGACGAAGAAATAGTTCCATCTGGACCATATCGAATAATAATATCGCCAGCAGAAAAAAATCATCAAAAAATACTGCAAGATTTAAGAGCACGTGGTTGGGATAATTTCCTTATAGCAAAGGATGAATGGATGGGGGATTTTTTAAAGGGAATTAAGCAGATAGATAAAGCAACGCATAGTATTATCCTTGATTATTTGCAGTCAGAAAACAAAATAAATCGCATATGAGGGACATATATGAGTTATTCAATTAGTGTTGTTGTAACAATTTATAATTTAGAAAAATATCTTGCAAGATGTTTGGATAGTATTATCAAACAACAGTATCCTATCAAAGAGTTAATACTTGTAGATGATGGATCTTTAGATAATTCATATTCAATATGTCAGGAATATAAAGCGAATAATTCAAACATTATAATCCTACAAACTGATAGAGTTGGGACAGCTGCAGCAAGGATGGAAGGGACTCAAAAAGCAAGCGGAGATTATATAGCCTATGTAGATGGGGATGATTGGATTGAGGCAACTATGTACCTAGAGTATATGAAGCTTGCAAATTTGTATTCACCAGATGTTATTATAGGTGAAATAATAAAGGACTATGAAGATACAAGTATAAGAGTCAAAAATAGAATAAAACAAGGGGTTTATACAGAAAAGGAACACGCTGATTTAATAGAAAATATGCTGGATTGCGGCCCTTTCTCTAAAGGAGGAATTCATGCTAGTTTATGTAGTAAAGTTTTTAAGAAAGACAAAATAAAAACTTATATAGATAAGGTAGATAAGAGGATAATATTTGGAGAAGATGCAGCAGTTCTGTACCCCTTCCTGATAAATTGTAATGATGTGATAATAACAGATTTGACTGGGTATCATTGGGTGATGAGAAATGATTCAAAAACCCATACCCACGACTTATTGTATTTAGAGGAACTTAATTATCTAGATAATTATTTACGTCCGATATTATCAGAAGATAAGATGCTACCATTTATGCTTAATCAAATACAGAATGCTCTCCATAGAGAGTTTAATTTTTGCAATAAGTATGAGATTCATGATAAATACGATAAGCAAAAAGAGTTGCCGTTTTTATTTCCTTTTGAGCTGGTCGAAAAAGAAGATCGTGTTTTGATATATGGTAATGGAATGGTTGGAAAAAGTTTTTGTACTCAACTTAAAAATGGTTATTGTTCCATTGTGAGCTTTGTAGATACAAGAAATTTTGACAATGAATATTTTGATGTGATTAGACCAGAACAAATTAAAGAATATGATTTTGATAAATTGGTCATTGCGGTTGAAAAAGAAGAAGTGGCTAAAGAAATAAAAGACTTGGTAATTGCAAAAGGAGTAGAAGAAAATAAAATTGTCTGGAAGAACTATAGGATTGAATGAAATGAATATAAATTCAAATGGAATATCTGTCATTATTCCGGTTTACAATGCAAGTGAATATTTGAGGGAATCCTTGGATTCATTAATTCATCAAGATTATAAGAATTTTGAAATAATATGTGTCAATGATGGTTCAGATGACGATTCCCTTCAGATTTTAAATGAGTATATGGAAATCGATGATAGAATCAAGGTTATTACAAAACAGCATACTAATGCAGGCGATTCTAGAAATATTGGATTACAATCGGCTAAGGGAAAATATGTCATTTTTTTAGATGCAGATGATTTATTTGAGAGAACAATGCTAAAAGAAGCATTTGAAAAAGCGGAAAAAGAACGGGCAGAAATTGTGGTTTTTTCAGGTGATAATTTTGCTGACGATACTGGAGAAAGAACTAAAAATCCTGGGTTATTACGTACTAATATGGTTCCTCAAAAAGTATTTAATCTAAATGAATACAGAGGACGAATATCATTTACATCAACTGCGCCATGGAACAAGCTGTTTTTAAAATCATTTATTGAGGAAAACAAGTTGGAATTTCAAAGTATACAGAGTGCAAACGATTTGTTTTTTGTTACAGCAGCATTATTAGTGGCTAAAAGAATCGTGGTGTGTGATAGTTGCTTAATACATTATAGGGTCAATAATAAAAATAGTTTACAGGGATCATCTAATAAATCTCCGTATGATGGAACGTCAGCTTTACTAAAAATATATGATGAACTTAGAAAAAGAGACATATATGAACAATGCAGAATGGATTATAACGAGAGAGCTGTTTCCATATGCCTGTATCTTCTGAGGAGAATTGATAATTCAGTTAAGTATAGAGAATTCTATGATTACCTGAGAAAAGAATTCTTTCCTTATGTTCATCTTGACACTACTACAAAAGAATTTTTTTATAATCAAAGTTTGTACAATGAACTTGGGCAGCTGATGTATAATTCGGTGGACGAGTATTTATTTAAAAAATGTAGAAGGCTAGATGAAAAAAAAGCAGCTAAAAATTGGTTATTTCCTTTTGGAAATATAATTCCCAAGTCGTCTATATTGATATATGGAGCAGGAGATGTTGGGAAATCATATTATAACCAAATAAAGAATACTTCTTATTGCATGGTACGTGGAATTGTTGATCAGAAAGAACTTTGGATTGATGATTTAAAAACTGTTTCACCAGAAACAGCGGACTGGAATGCAGACTATGTTGTTATTGCCATAGAAAATGAAGAAATTGCGTTAAATGTAAAAAGAATGATTATAGATAGAGGTTTAATAGAACGCAAAATAGTTTGGAACATTATACATATGTGAATAAATTTAAAGTTTTAAGGGGGAAGTTATGATTTTAGAGTGGTTAAGTAATGTAGGTTATAGAAGAGGGCATGAAATGAATGCCTATTTATTGGGCATGAATTGCGGTTTTAAACAGCTTAAGAATAAAAAAGTATTTCTATTTGGAGCAGGAGAAAATGGTTTTCTTGCTCAGACTATATTGCAAAATCAAGGGATAGAAATAGCTGGTTTCATCGATAACAATGAAGCATTGATTGGGAAAAATATAGCCGGGAAAAAGATATTTTCACTTTATGATCTAGTCAATGAAGATTTTTATATAATCATTTCAGTCGCTGAAAAGTATATTGCTGAAGTAAGATTACAGTTAATGGTGAAAAATATTCGTGATTACAGTATCTTTTTTAGAATGCATGGTCACAGCTTCATGTCTGAAAATAATGAAATAAATGAGATAATTATAGATGGTATAAATCAGATATGTTTTAGAGACGAGGAAGAAATCGAGGCGCTTCCTTATTGTGGCTTTTCATTGGGAGGAGATGGAGCGCGATTAGGTAATATAAATTGGCTAATTAAATCAACAGAGTGGTCTCATCCTGGGTATAACTGGATTGAAGGATTGTTTGAAAAGGATAAAGAACTTAAGGTTTTAGAAATTGGTCCAGGATATGGACTTTTGTCTTATTATGTTTTACGAATTTACGACAAAGCAAAAATTGACTGGCTTTTATTTGCGGATAATAATAAAAAAGAATTAGATTTGAATAATTCTTATGACAAAGGCCTGTACAAAATAAAAAATATTTATAGGAATAGAGTAAACTACAAATTCGGTATGATTAAAATAGATGAGGGACTGTTAGAAGAAAAATATGACCTTATTTTAATGACGGAGGTTTTTGAACATTTTGTTATGAATCCGGTTCAAAATATGAGAAAAATTATAAAGCATTTGAAAGTGGAAGGTAAAATGCTATTAACTACACCAAACTGGGGACATTTGCCAACCATAAAGTCATATAAGGAATTACCAGACAGAGAAGATGTTTCTTTTGATAGATATAAGGAACTATTAAATTTAGGACATGTATATCAGTATTCTAAAAACGAAATGAACGAGATACTAGAAAAAGCTGGTTTTAGCGTGGATGAATATGAAATATCAGAAAGTAATAATCACAATTTTTTGTTATCAATTAGCTAATATCTACAATGCTGGCAAATAATTATGGAGTATTATATGGCCGATGTTATAAGTGTTATAGTGACTGCATATAATTCAGAAAAATTTATTGAGCAATGTATTAGAAGTATTATAAATCAAACATATCAAGAGCTGGAAATAATAATTGTTAATGATGGCTCGACTGACAGAACAGAAGAGATATGTAAAAAGTTGTCTACGATAGATAAACGAATAAAATTAGTAACGCAAAACAATCAAGGCGCTGCTTCAGCAAGAAAATATGGATGCAGGATAGCAAAGGGGCAATACATTTCCATTATAGATGGGGATGATTGGCTTGAGCCTGATATGTATGAAAAACTATATAATCAAATCAAAAAATATCATGTCGAGGTCGCCATGTGTGCTAGATATGATGAGTATGAAGATAGGTCGGTACGGGTAAAGCATGGATTTGATGGAGGTGTATATACTCATCAGGATTTGATTAAAAAAGTGTATCCAACGATGATAGTAGATAAGAATAATTATTTTAGTTGGGGAATATTTCCTAGCTATTGGGATAAATTGTTCTATAGAGATAATATTATTCCATACGTAATGAATGTGGCTGATGACTTGCCTATGGGAAATGATGCCGCGGGGGTGTATCCAGCTATGCTTAATGTTAAAGGCATATATATTCTTGATGACTATCTATATCATTATAGACAGTCCGAAAAGTCCATGGTTCACAGACAAAGAGATAGTGAAGCATGGAGGCGTGGCTTTAGGAAGTTGTATACATCGGTCAATGATATTTTGGGATTATATTCTAAAATATATGATTGTAGAGAACAGTGGCTTTCATATGTATTGTTTCTAATGGTATCAAGAGCGGATTCATTATATAAAAATATCACAAATCTAGAGTATTTATTTCCTTTCCCAGAAGTAAAGAGTGGTAGCAGAATAGTCATTTATGGTATGGGGATATACGGTAAAAGATTATATGATTTTTTAGAAAGAACTGGTTTATGCAATATTGTTATGGCTGTTGACCAGCATTATAAGTCGTTTGAAGATAGTGAGTATATTGTAAAATCACCAGAATGTATTGATGAAGAAAAAATAGATGCTGTTGTAATAACCATTTCATATGCAAAAGCGATAGCGGAGGTTAGAAAAGCACTTCAGGGAAGAATACCTGCGAGCAAAATACATTCAATAGAGCTAAAGAATATTCAAAAGGAAGAACATCTTAGGGCACTGGGATTAATAGACTGAAATCATTTTGGAATTCTATGGTGAGATAAAGTGCTAATAGAATGATAAGTTGTAGCTTTTACTAGGGAAAAACGGATTATTTATGTCAAAAATTTACATTGCAGGTGCCCACTCTCGTGGGACAACAACAGGATATTATTTAAAATATCTCAACCCGGAAATAGAAATCGTTGCTTATTTGTATGACAATGATGAAGATAATCCACCTGAGGTTGATGGTATTCCTGTGCTCAAAATTACTGATGGAACAAAGCTTGATGTTGAACTACCTGTTTATCTTGGTATGAGGGGCGTTAATCAGGAACATATTACTAAGACCTTATTTAAATGTGGCATGAAACATATTATTCCTGTAGATGTAAAGTTGGATATGGAACTTCGCAATCAGTTTCTAGAAAAGTATTTCAAGTCAAATAATCGTACCTTTGAGAAGATATATGAGTTGCCAGCAGGTGAGCATGATACAAAAGAAAGTATAGGGATATATGTTGCAAATTCTGTATATGATAAAGCTCTTAAAACTAATTATGATTTCTTAAATGAAGAGAGGATTATTCAGGTTGGCACAGCTCTTACCCAGAAAAGATTAGTTGCATCATATTTTGATAACACGGGTGTAAATATATCAGATAAAAATAAACAGTTCTGTGAACTCACTGCGTTGTATTGGATATGGAAAAACGCTAAAGAAGATATAGTCGGATTAGTGCATTATAGAAGACACTTTATTCTCCCGGAAAACTGGAAGGAAATAGTGGAAGAAAATAATATTGATGTGGTTCTTCCGGTTCCACTTTATGTACATCCTAGTATAGAAAGCAATTATTATAAGCGCCATATTGGAACAAATTGGGATAACATGCTCAACTACATAAAGGAACATAATATAGATGAATACAAATCTGCCTCAGAGTTCTTCAAAACAACGGGTATATACTCACCGTGTAACATGCTAATAGCAAAAAAAAGTGTGCTCAACGATTTATGTTCATGGTTGTTCTCAATTTTATTTTATGTTGCTGATAAAGGTGGGATATTGGCCGATGACTACCAAAATCGATATCCGGGTTTTATATCTGAGAGATTAATTACTTTTTTCTTCGAGAATAATCGAGATAAATATAAAGTTGTTTATGCAGACAAAAACTTTTTGGAATAGAAAAGGAGATTACACTATGATCTTCAGCTACGACGGAGTACATCAGGAATTCTACATGCCCACAGAGGCACCTGGAATTATTGAGATGCCGTCTATGCACTACATTGCCATCCGTGGCAAGGGAGATATTGAGTCGCAAAAAGGTGATTACAAGCAGGCCATAGAGATTCTTTTTGCATTGGTTTATTCCCTGAGAGTATACGGGATAGAGGACCCAAGAATTGATGGATACTTTCAAGAAGGAGAACAATTACTAGAGAGCTTTTGGTGGCAGGAGGAAGGCAAGGAGATAGATTACAAACACAAAAAGGATCTTAACTGGATGTTGGCCATTCGACTTCCTGAGTTTTTCTTAAAAGAGGACTTAGACAAGGCCATAGATAAAGCTAAAACACTACGAGGCAGGCAGTTTTCAAGAATCGAATATTTGACAATGCATGAGGGGCTGTGCGTAAGGAGCATTCATGTTGGGCCATTGGAAAAAAGTTCCAAAACCATTAAATCAATGCACAAATTTGCCAAGAAGCATGGGTTTGAGCTTGATTTTTCCAAGGACCGTATGCACCATGAGCTATATCTTTATGACGCAAGGAGAACTCCAAGAGATAAACAAAGGACCGAAATAAGACATCCGGTAAAGGAAATTGAAAAATAAATAGTTGCGAATAAAAGCCCGAAACAGTCAATTTTATTGACAATTTTACAGTGCCTTGCTATAATTCCCGCGACTAAGTTTTTATATAATAAGGGAGAAATCCTAAGGGGAGAGCAGTTGGTAGAATCGTTTTAAGGGTATTTAAAAATGAAGGATTATTTAAAAAACAACAAACTCAACCTTTTTTTCTCGTTTTTGACAGTTGTAGCATTGGTAGCAACTGCCATTTTTGTCTTTACATACGGTCAGGCTTATGTCCATTCTGATACAGCAATCGCCAATAGATATGGTTGGTCCATGCACGAAAATCACAGCCTGTTTCCAGAATCTTGGATTTTCGTCAACTCTGAAATTTACGTATTTAGAGTTACTTCCTTAGCGGCGTTAATCACGCCATTTTTTTCAAATCAGATTTTTGCAAGAATGTTGGCTACATTCTTATTCATTTTAATAACAGCAGCAGGAATTATTTATTGCAGCAGACGTTTGTTTAAGAGCAATTTTTGGATGATTGCTATTCCGATTTTTCTCATCTTTTTAGGTGGCGCAGAATCTCGAAATATGATTCTTACTGAAGGCACCTATATGAGCGAGATGCTTGGAATTGTCCTTTGCACAACGCTTATGTACACCATCTACACCAAGCTTGAAAATGCCTGGCCTGTTAAAGAGATGATTTTCTATGGAATCATAGTATTTCTCATGACATTGGGAGGTATGCGCTATTTTGCTGAGCAGGTTTTACCTATGATGTTTGCCAGCTTTGCAATAGTTTTCTTTGCATGCTTTTTAAAAAAGAAAATAGATTTTAAGCCTGCAGTCCGCAGATTTCTAATAATGTTTTCTACAATCCTTGTGCCATCAGGCCTGGGATATGGCACATACAAGTGGCTTTGCAAATGGCACATGATGAACGCCGGCCGCACCGATTCCCTCAGATTTGTTGGAATGGATATGCTGGGACCAATTTTCAAAAGTGCCATTATTACTTTATACAATTGCTTTGGCTACACAGCCGGTGCTAAAACCATTGGCCTTACTAACGCAAGAAATGTTGTATCCATAGTAGCCTGCACTGTGATTTGCTTCGTAATTCCGATTCTTCAGTTGATTCGTATCAAAAAGGAAAATGAGGCAGTGCAGTTTTTCAGCCTCTTTGGCTTTGCCCACAATGCAGCCCTCATGTCGGTGGTTGTTTTGTTTGGAAAATGTATGGAGCGCTATGTCCTTAGCACAATTTATGTTTGCATTATTGTTTCCTGCAGCTATATTTGGGCTCGCTGGATAGAAAATAAGGGCTTATTTTCAAAAGTTATAGCGGGATTATTTGCCATGGCAGTTTTGGTGGAGTCTGCATTTTTGCTTTCGGCAGTACCAGGCTACAAGGGCATAATTGATTCGCACAAGCGAGTGGTTACAGAGCTTGTAAATCGTGGAATCCAAAAGGGCTATGGTACCTATTGGACATCCTACATGTATGAAACGTATGCAGATGGCAAGATTCGCTTTGGCGAAGCTGATGTGCACGGAATTCGTATAGACGGATGGCTTTGGAACAACGATGTCCATGTGTACGATATTGAGGATGGCAAGTCCTGCCTTGTGCTTACAGAAAGCGAAAGTGAGGCGGCTCAGGATTATTTGTCACAATATATTGCTCCTCCGATAGAGCGTTTTGTCATACCGGGGGCCTATTATTTTGATTGCTACAGCTACACCTATCAACCGGTAAATCTGGTGGTTTACGTATATGATTTTGACTTGGCCGTAAAGATTTCTGATGGAATAGCTGACGGCAAAATATCGGTGCGTGATACCAATAACAATGGCTGCGTTTATGCCGATGAAAATTCCGATACCTTTGTATTCTTCCCTAGTGGAGTTGTAAAGGGGCCTTATTCAATAGTTGAAAAGGGTGAATACACAGTCAAAATCAAAGGTCACGGCGTGGATGCGCTTACTTGTGAATTCATGTCAGAGCAAAACCAGTCATATATCACTGCCAAGAATCACAGCATCACTGATTCTGCACAGATCTGGTCGTTATCACTTTCAGATACCGTGGAAGATTTCTGTGTCATGATTTCCAGCATTCAAGAGGGTGGAATTGTGGTAGATGAAATATCCATAGAGAAAAAATAAAACAAATCCATTTGAAAAATTCTTAAGAATTATAGAACTATGATGTATAATTAATCCTGAATGATAACAAAAGTGAGGAGATTAACGATGTTAACAAAATCATTTGATAAATTCCAGGATAAAATATGGCTCGCTTCGCCTACAATGCACGGCGAGGAGATTAAATATATTCAGGAGGCCTACGACACCAATTGGATGTCCACTGTAGGTGCCAACCTAAACGAGGTTGAGCGTCAGGCTGCTGAGAAGGTTGGAGTAAAATATGCGGTGGCACTTTCTGCCGGCACAGCGTCACTTCATCTTTCCTGCAAGCTTGCAGGTATTCAGGCTTACGGTATGCCACAGGTAGGACACGGTACTTTGGAAGGCCACAAGGTTTTTTGTACTGACATGACCTTTGATGCAACAGTTAATCCGGTAGTCTACGAGGGAGGTATCCCTGTTTTTATCGATACAGAGGCTGACACATGGAACATGGATCCAGTGGCTTTGGAAAAGGCCTTTGAGATTTATCCAGAGGTAAAGGTTGTTGTGTGCGCGCATCTTTACGGCACACCAGCCAAGGTGGACGAGATTAATGCCATCATCAACAAGCACGGAGCAATCCTTGTGGAGGATGCGGCTGAGTCTTTGGGTGCAAGCTACAAGGGGGTTCAGACCGGTTCATTTGGTATGTTCAACACCATCTCATTTAATGGCAACAAGATTATTACCGGTTCTGCTGGTGGCTGTTTTCTTACCAATAGCAAAGAGGCTGCTGAAAAGGTTCGCAAGTGGTCTACTCAAGCTAGAGAGGCTGCAGCTTGGTATCAGCATGAGGAGCTTGGCTACAACTATCGCATGAGCAATGTTATTGCCGGTGTTGTTCGCGGCCAGTTCCCACATCTTGAGGAGCACATCGCACAGAAAAAGGCAATTTACGAAAGATATCGCGATGGCTTCAAGGGTCTTCCAGTGCAGATGAATCCTTTTGATGCTACTAATTCTGAGCCAAACTATTGGCTGTCTTGCATGATTATAGATAAAGATGCTATGTGCCCACAGGTGCGTGGCGAGCAGGATGTGCTCTATACTCCAGAGCATGGCAAGAGCTGTCCAACTGAGATTTTGGAGGCTATCGCAAGCATCAATGCAGAGGGCCGTCCAGTTTGGAAGCCTATGCACATGCAGCCAATTTATCGACTCAACCCATTTATTACCCGCGAGGGAAATGGACGAGCTGTTACCAATGCTTACATTGCAGGCGGTGCCCTTGGTGCTGATGGCAAGCCACTTGATATGGGGTCAGATATTTTTGCTCGTGGTCTTTGTCTTCCAAGCGACAACAAGATGGCACCAGAGCAGCAGGACAAGATTATCGAAGTTGTAAGAGCTTGTTTTGAATAAACAGCCGTTGGGAGGATTTTATGGAAGGTAAGAAATGCAAAATGAGACGCCGAGAGCGTGAGATAACAGATCCGGTTTTAATAGATGAGATATTAGGCTCATGCCAATACCTTCATTTGGGCTTGGTGGATGACGGGATGCCATACGTGGTACCTATGAACTACGGAGTTATCAAGGACCCTGAGGATGGCCACTATGTTTTATATCTCCACGGTGCCCACGAGGGCCGCAAGCTTGACATCATTCGCAAGAATCCAAATTGTTGCTTTACAATGGAGCGCAACGTAGCACCATTTGAAGGCAGACTTGCCTGCCAGTACGGCATGGTTTATGAGTGCATCATGGGCTTTGGAAGCATCCGTATAATCGACGACCCTGCAGAAAAGATTGCTTCACTAAAGGCTCTTATGAAGACTCAAACCGGCAAGGATGATTTCCAGTTTAACGAGCGAATGGTATCAATCGTTACGGTTATGCGAATTGATGTAGATGAGCTATCTGCCAAGAGACGTCCAATGCCAGGTAGTGAAGGCTAATTACTTAAACACTAACCTATGAAGAATAATTGAAATAGTGTATAATAATGGCTGTGGTTTGCCCACAGCCAAATTTTATGTTAAAAGGACAGTTTTATGAACGATAATAATAAAATGAAACATTGGCACAAGGTTGCATATTTCTTGCTTGCCTACGATTTCATAACAGTGGTGCTTTCCTATTTCTTGGCCCTTTGGCTTAGGTTCGATTGCGTATTTTCCAAGATAGGTGAAGGCTACCTTCAAGGCTACTACAGGAGCATAATCCCTTATGCGGTATTTACAGTTATTATCTACTGGCTTTTTGGTTTGTACCGCAGCATATGGCGATTTGCTAGCTTTTTTGAACTTAAGAAATTAGTCATTTCCACAGCAATTACCCTTGTGGCAAATGTACTTATAGATTTTGCAGTTATTTTTATTTGCGGAATAGATATTTCGAGAATGCCGATTTCCTACTATGTTTGGGGTATTGGTTTCCAGTTTTTCTTTGGAGTTATAATTCGATTTTCATATAGATTTATCCTGCTTTTAAGGGATAGTCGCGATGCTGCAGGCGAGGTGGAGACCAACGTACTTCTCATAGGCGCTGGCTCAGCAGGACGTATGATTCTTCGTGATGTCAATTATGTAAAGGGTGGCGCAAACGGCTCAGCAAAGGTAGTTTGTATTATTGATGACAACCCTAACAAGTGGGGACGCTACATTGATGGTGTAGAGGTAATCGGTGGTCGTGACAAGATTCTTTACGCAGTAGACAAGTACGAGATTAAGGAGATTTACATTGCGATAGCAACTCTTGCACCTAGCGAGAAGCGCAACCTCATCAATCTCTGCAAGGAGACCAACTGTCGCATCAAGCAGCTGCCAAATATGTACGCAGAGCGCGCAGGCATTGTCAGTGCAGGCAACCTTCAAAACATCACTATCGAGGATGTTTTGGGACGAGATCCTATTAGCCTTCATCAGGAGGATGTTGCATCTCAGCTTAAGGACAAGGTTGTACTTGTTACAGGTGGTGGCGGTTCCATAGGTTCTGAGCTTTGCAGACAGATTGCCAAGTATCAGCCAAAGCAGTTGATTATCTTTGATGTATACGAAAACAATGCTTATGATATTCAGTTAGAGCTACAACGCAAATATCCGGACCTTGATTTGGTGACACTTATCGGCTCCGTTCGTGATGCCCGTCGTATCGAGTCAGTTTTTGAAAAATACAGACCAAATATCTGCTATCATGCAGCAGCTCACAAGCACGTACCTCTTATGGAGGACAGCCCTTGCGAGGCTATTAAGAACAATGCTGTGGGCACATACAAGACAGCTTACGCAGCAATGAAGTATGGCTGTGACAGGTTTGTGCTTATCAGTACCGACAAGGCGGTTAACCCTACTAACGTTATGGGGGCCACAAAACGTATATGCGAAATGATTATCCAGACCTTTGACAATATGGTTCGCAACCATCGTGAGGATACATTGCCAGTGCTTATCACACATCAGCTTGACATGGATTTTGATGAAAGTGACAGAGTGCCAGCCGGCAGCGGTCGTACTGAGTACGTTGCTGTTAGATTTGGAAATGTACTTGGGTCAAATGGTTCGGTAGTTCCGCTTTTCAAAAAGCAGATTGCAGCAGGTGGCCCGGTGACACTTACTCATCGTGACATCATTAGATATTTCATGACAATACCAGAGGCAGTCAGCCTTGTGTTAAAGGCAGGTGCCAACGCATCAGGCGGCGAGATTTTCGTTCTTGATATGGGTGAGCCAGTCAAGATTTTGGACTTGGCCCGCAACATGATTGAGCTTGCAGGTCTTCGCCCAGATGTGGATATTGAGATTCAGGAGATTGGACTTCGCCCGGGCGAAAAGCTCTACGAGGAAAAGCTTATGAGCGAGGAAGGCCTTAAAGAAACCGAGAATCACCTGATTCACGTGGCAGAGCCAATCAAGTTTGATTCAGATGAATTTTTGGATAACCTCAGTGCACTTATGAATCTTGCTTACAGCAATAAGGCAGATGGGGTTGTGCAAAAGATTAGAGAAACAGTTCCTACATTTAAGGGCTAGTAAAAGGATTAAAACAATGAGCAAAAAGATTTCTATTGTTGTATCAGTTTATAACGAAGAGCTTGGCTTGCACCAGTTCTACGACCACACATCAGAGATTTTAAAAGATGCCTCAGCCAAAACAGACTGGGACTACGAGTTGATTTTTGTAAATGATGGTAGCCGCGACGGCAGTCTTGATATTTTAAAAGAGTTTGCAGCTGCAGACGACAAGGTGATTGTGGTTAACTTCGCAGCCAACCGTGGTCACGAGGCAGCTATGATTGCCGGTATCGATCAGTCTACAGGTGATGGAGTGGTTTGCATGGATGCAGATTTGCAGCATCCACCAGAAGCAATCTATGGCATCATTGACAAGTTTAATGAGGGCTATGATGTTGTTTCAATGGTCCGCACTGCTCGTGCTGATGCAGGTATCATCAAGAAAATCACATCGGCAGCTTTCTATCATGTGATGAACAAGATGTCCAAGGCAAACTTTGAGAACAATTCCTCAGACTTCTTTGGAATTTCACGCAGAGTTGCCCTTGTTCTTAAAAATGATTACAGAGAGCGTGTGCGTTTCCTTCGTGGATACGTACAAAACGTTGGCTTTAAAAAGACTAGATTGGAGTTTGAGGCAAGCGCCAGAGTCGCTGGCGAGAGCAATTACAATATCAAGTCACTTATTGCTCTTTCCCTTAATGCCATCTGCAACTTTTCAGATGCACCTCTTAAGATGGGCATTTATGCCGGTGGACTTTCACTTATAGCGGCATTTATTTTGATAGTTTATTCTATCGTCCAGTATTTTATTGGTGATACAGCGCCAAACGGTTACTCGACTATCATCGTCACACTTTGCTTTATGTTTGGAGTGCTTTTTATCATCCTTGGATTTATTTCAGAGTATCTGGCAATCATTTTTGCCGAGGTCAAGAATAGACCAATTTACATTATTGACAGCATAATCACAAAAGATGGAGAGGAATTGAAGTAGGATGAATTTTACATCTCAAATCGAAGAATTCTTTATCAAAACCAAAAATAAATTAACGCAGCTACAGGTGGCTGCGTTTATTTCAGTTTTGGCCTTTGGACTTTTAGCCCATGGATACGCCTTATTTAACAGCTTGTCTTACCATGACAATTCAGCCAGCCTGTTTTCTCTTGGTGGCACATACGAATCTGGCAGATGGCTCCTTGGGTTTATCTATGATATTCAAATGAAGACCACCAAGCTTTTTGCCCTGCCTGTATTTAACGGCGTGGTATCCCTGATTTTTATTGGCCTTGCAGCCATGGTAGTGGTGGATACCTTCAAGATTAGCAAAAAGGTTTCGGCTATTTTTATCGGAGCAATTATGGTGGTATACCCAGTGGTGACAAGCATTTTTTCATTTATGTTTACCTCTTGGGAATATTTTGCAGCCATGTATCTTGCCATGTTGGCAGCCCGGATTCTCATCAAAAAGATTTCAGTAAAGAGCTTTATTCTGTCATCTGTGGTCTTGGCCTGCAGCCTTGGAATTTACCAGGCGTTTTTTGCGGCAACAATAGCGGCATTTTTAGTTGCACTTACAATAGCAGTTTTTGCTGGAGAGATTGATTCTGTTGCTGTATATGCAAAGCGAGGTGGAGCATATTTCGCCAGCCTTGTAGTGGGACTTGGTCTCTGGGCAGTTATGAAAAAGCTCACTCAGACCATCAAGGGCATTGATGCGGTAGATTACAAAGGCATGAGCGATGGCTATGAGTTATCAGCCTTTCCTGCACGTCTATTGGATGCAGTTAAATCATTCTTTGGTTTTAACGCAGCAGGAATCAACAGCCTGTTATATTTGCGTGGCCTTGTTGCAATCATTGTATTTGTCACAATTCTACAGCTTGCCTACCTTTGGCTTGCATCCAAGAGCCAGCTGGCGGTCAAGATAGCTTCATTTATCGGAATCATTTTGCTTCCAATAGCTATGAATGTTGTATATCTGCTTTCCACAAGCCCAGACTATCACGTGGATAGCCTGATGCTTTATGGCAATATTTTTGTGTTTATCATTCCAGTGATTTTAATTGAGTTTATGGAGCAGGATTCTGTTTTCTATGACAAGATTGTAGGCGTTACCAAGCGTTTTACCTGGATTCAGATAATTGCCATGGCAGTTATTGTTTTGGGCTACATCTATTTAGATAATGCAGCCTATTTCAAGGCGGATTTGGCAGAGCAGCAGGCCACAGCTTACTACACTGAGCTTGTAGCCAACATCAAGGCTGCACCAGACTTTGAGGATGATATGGAAATCGTCTTTGTAGGCTGGAATGATTTGGATGATGGCACCAACGCCAAGATTGACAATGTGGATCAGCTTGAGGCGGTCAAGCTGGAGAAGTTCCCACGTTTTACAGATATAATCACTTACGGTGGTTCTCGCTACTTTATGCAGGAGCATCTAGGATTTGGAAATGAACTCCTTATCGAGGATGACGGCACATATGCTGACAATCCGACAGTAAAGGCGATGCCAACCTACCCTAATGATGGCGCCATAGCAGTTGTAGAAGGCAAGCTTATTGTAAAACTAGGGGAGGAGTAAAAAACATGACAGGAAATGATATGTACTCCTTCGCCCGTGAGCTTTTTCCAATTAATAGAAGCATCACCGGCGAGGGTGTTCGCCAGACTCTTGATATGTGTTCCAAGCGTATAGCAGGAGACGATGGCGTTACATTTGAAATAAAAAACGTTCCTAGCGGCACGGAAGTTTTTGACTGGACTGTGCCAAAGGAATGGAAAATCAACGAGGCATACATTGAGGATGAAGCTGGAAATCGTATATGCGATATGGCCGTGACTAATCTTCATGTTATGGGCTACTCCACTCCTGTGGATGAATGGGTGGATTTGGATGAGCTAAAGCAGCATGTATTCACACTGCCAGAGCAGCCAGATGTTATACCTTACGTTACCAGCTACTACAAGGAGCGTTACGGTTTTTGTATGAGTCAGACTCAGCTTAACAGCTTAAAGCCAGGGCGTTATCACATGTATATCGATTCTGAGCTTTTCGACGGAAACCTTACATATGCACAGCTTGTTTTGCCGGGTGAAACAGATGAGGAAATCTTCTTTTCCACCTATGACTGCCATCCTTCAATGGCCAATAACGAGGTGTCGGGCCCAGTGCTTATGTGTCAGCTTATTAACTATGTTAAGAGCCTGAAGCAGCGTCGTTACACATACAGATTTATCATTATTCCAGAGACGATCGGTGCAATCACATATCTTGCAACCGAGGGGCACCTTCAGCATATGAAGGACCACATCGTGGCTGGATTCAACATGTCTTGCGTAGGTGACAACAAGGATTATTCCATTGTTCACAGCAAGTATGCCGATACACTTGCAGACCGTGTCCTTACCAATGTTTTAAAGACACATACCAGCAATCAATTCAGTGATTACAGCTTTTTGAAGCGTGGTTCTGACGAGCGTCAGTATAATTCGGCCGGTGTTGATTTGCCTGTGGTTTGCTTTTGCCGCAGCAAGTTTGGTGAGTATCCAGAGTACCACACCAGCGCCGACGATATGGACTTCATTAGTCCAGAGGGCTTTGAAGGAGCTTATCAGGTTATGACTCAGGTGGTGGACGCCTTAGAATACAACAAGTACTACGTGATGACTCAGCCATGCGAGCCACAGCTTGGCAAGCGCGGGCTTTTCCCTACAGTCAGCAAGAAGGGCAGCTATGATGCGGTAATGGCAATGATGTATTTCATGACATATGCCGACGGCCGCAATGATTTGATTGGCATTTCGGAGATTACCGGTGTGCCAGTAAAGGAGCTTATTGAAATAGTGGATAAGCTTTATGCTAATGGCTTGATAGAGATAAAGTCGTAAATATTTGTCGTTACTATAATGGAATACATTAAGGACTAGAATTAATCAACAGAAAACCAAACGATATAAAATAAGATTTATGGAAACAAAAGAATTATTTACAAAGTTTAAATCATCCCTGGCATACATAGGGGTGCAACCTGGCGACATGGTTTACGTCGCCTCAGACATTACCAATTTACTATTTATCGCAAAGCAGGAATGCGGTGTCAAGATTAAAGATCGAGATGGATTCTTAGATGAATTCGTAAATACGTTACAGGAAGTTGTGGGAGAGGACGGTACCCTGCTTTTTCCTGTATTTTCATGGGACTTTTGCAGAGGCAAAGGATTTGACTACTACAATACAATGGGTGAAGTCGGAGCCCTCAACAATTGGATTTTAAAGAATCGCAAAGATTTTATCCGCACCAAGCATCCAATGTATTCATTTATGGTTTGGGGCAAAAATGCCCACAGGCTTGCAGCTATGACCAACCAGGATGCCTGGGGAGATGCAGGACCTTTCACATATTTAAGGGACAACGATGGCAAGCAGCTTTTCTTTGATATAGAGGCTCATCAGGGAATCACCTTTGGCCACTATGTGGAGCAGTGCGTAGACGTGCCTTATCGTCACCCAAAGTATTTCTTTGGAGACTATACAGACAAATACGGCATCACCGAAAAGCGATGCTACAGCATGTACGTCCGTGATTTGGATGTGATACAGGAAATCAGCGTTACTAACGACTATCTGATTGCCAACAAGGTGGCTAGTCGCACCACATTTGAGGGGCTTGATTTGACTTACTGTGATTTGGCCAACACCTATACATTACTGTATAATGACATGAAAAATAACAAGGGCGCCAACAGCCTTAAGTTTGAAAACTATGAGTTGGATTGGAACAAAGCAAAGACCATTCCATTTGAGTTGGGTGGTCTATAGAATAGGTTTATAGTATTAGGTTTTGGTTTTTTTTAATCGAGAGGAAAATATTAGATATGACTAAAGAAGAAATATTAGCAAAAATAAATGAGATTTTTCAGGATGCCTTTGACGACGAGGAGCTTGTAGTCACAGCAGCAACAACTGCAAGCGATGTAGAGGGCTGGGACTCTCTTATGCAGATGAACCTCATCGAAATGGTGGAGGATGAATTTGACTTCCAGTTTTCTATGGATGAGGCAACAGGTCTTAAGAACGTAGGCGATATGGTTGATGTGGTGGCAGCACATATTTGAGAACAATTTATGGAAAAGAAATATTTAAACTTAGTTGATGTAGCAATAGTAATACAGTCTCTTATATTTATATTATTAGGAGTGATGGGAAATATTTCATTCGTGAATATTTCGTATCATTTGTCGCTTGTAATTATTTTGTGGATAGCGGTTTTGACAGTTGTAGATTACGCTAGCAGCAATGATTGGGGACATGCCATAAAAATGGGAATAGTTTTCACAGTTTTATGGGGTGCCATTGAGACAGGAATTGAATTTGCGTTAAATAGTATTACTACTATGGACAATGGTTACATCTCTTATATTGTTTATGGGGTTGAGGCTGTATTATTTTTGGTTACAGCAATGGCATTCAACTTGTTATCTGAGGATAATATCAAGTTAGGAAGAAAAATATGGCTAGTAGCAATGTTTGCGGTGTTAATTGCTTTTATAGTTGTTGTGATTAATGTATTTAACTCAGTTGATACTGCATACTCTCAAAACATATTTGAAGAAGTAGTTAATTCCAGAAGTGTTTTTGATAATCCTTGTGAGAAGATAGTAGTAATTTTTTATGGGATTGAAGGTATTTTGGCTAATAGATTTTTGAAAAATAAGAGTCATATTTAATGGAGATACTAATGGAAATATTTAATTATCCAATAGATGTAAAAGTACTTCGCCGTAAAAAGGCAAAGATAAAACGTGAGCTTTTAGAGCAGCCAAACCTCATTGAAAAAAGGATTGCTGTATTAGGCGGTTCTACTACTAATGAGGTGGTAGATATGTTGGAGCTTTTTTTGCTTAATTATGGAATAAAGCCAACATTTTACCAGTCTGAGTACGGTCAGTATTGGCAGGATGCCATGTTTGGTTCACCAGAGCTAGATGTGTTTAATCCTGATGTGGTCTTTATTCACACTACCTGGAGAAATATCGAAAGTTTTCCACAGATGTCGGATTCAAAGGAAGCTGCTGTGGAAAAGCTGGAGGCAGAGTTTGCCCGCTTTGAGGCCATGTGGCAGAAGCTTGAGGAAAAGTTTCACTGTCCAATTATCCAAAACAATTTCGAGAGACCTAATTACAGGTTAATGGGCAATCGTGATGTTTGGGATTACCGTGGACGCAGCAATTTTGTGGCACAGCTCAATAATCGTATATACGAATATGCTCAGACACATGAGAGCTTTTATGTAAATGATATTGACTTTATTGCGGCAGATTTTGGTATTTCAGAGTGGAATGATGCCAAGTATTGGAACATGTACAAGTGCATCAACATGGATGCCATTCCTTATGTAGCACAATCTGTGGCAAATATTATTAAATCAATCTACGGTCGCAACAAAAAGGTGCTTTGTCTTGATTTGGATAATACTCTTTGGGGCGGAATAGTGGGTGATGACGGTGTGGAAGGCATCAAGATTGGCCCAGAGGTTCCAGTGGGCCAGGTCTACGCAGAGTTTCAGAACTACTGCAAGAGCCTAAAAGATATCGGCGTTATTTTAACAGTCGATTCCAAAAATGATTATGATAATGCAATCGCTGGATTGAATCACCCTGACAGCGTACTTCATCCAGATGATTTTGTTGAGATAAAGGCTAACTGGGAGCCAAAGGATATCAACCTACAGCAGATGGCCGATGCTCTTACACTGGGAGCTGACAGCTTCGTATTTGCGGATGACAATCCTGCAGAGCGTGAGATAGTATCAGCGCAGATTCCTGGGGTGGAGGCACCTGCCATGGACGGTGTTGAAAACTACATCAAAATTTTAGACCATAGTGGATATTTCGAAGTGACAAATATCTCAGCTGAGGATATGAAAAAGACTGAGATGTACCACGCCAAGGCTCAGGCTAGCAAGGCCGTTGCAGCTTTTGCAGATTATGGACAGTATCTAGATAGCTTGGAGATGACAGCTACCATCACAGGCTTTGAGCCAATAATTATTCAGCGTGTTGCACAGCTTACTAATAAGTCTAATCAGTTTAATCTCACAACCCTTCGTTGCAGTGAGGACGATATACGTGCCATGGAAAATGATAGCAATCATATCTGCCTAGCTGGAAAGCTTGTTGATAAATTTGCAGACAACGGAATCGTAACTGTTGTAGCAGGTGAGATTGTTGATGGCAAGAGCCTTGATATAAAGCTTTGGCTCATGAGTTGTCGCGTTCTCAAGCGAGGAATGGAAGATGTGATGATGAACATCTTGGTTGAAAAAGCAAAGGCTGCAAATGTGGAAACTATCGTGGGTCACTATTATCCAACGCCGAAGAATGGCATGGTTAAGGAATTTTTTGATGCTTACGGATTTGAACTTAAATCAGAGGATAATGAAGG
>JAEEGK010001115.1_pt1 | contig 67110 bp, 62 predicted proteins | sample 8958771 | NCBI WGS metagenome assembly JAEEGK01 (sample SAMN16246547, study PRJNA631951) | gut metagenome | biome: gut microbiome; feature: rumen; material: SC-attached | host: Bos | place: Iran: Karaj | collected 2018-10
TGATTTACAAAAATATGTGAGATCACGTCCGTACCTGAATCTTAATAAAATATTAACATTTGTGAACGAATTCTGTCAAACAAAAAACTTAATGTTCTGAAAATTCAGCATTTTGTATGCAATTCGTCTTAAACAGAATCATTTTGCACAAATGAAGGTCAATTATTTATGTGATAATTCAACTCATCGAGGGTATTGTCCGCACTGTCCTCGGTAAGATAGAATGCATTGCTTCCGCACCATCCGTCACCGGCAAGATCGTATGCGTTGTTGATGTAATAAAGTGTGACGATCGTGGGAAGTGCCTCGGGATCCTTTTCTTTCTTTTCCGTAAAGAAGTAGATGCCGGGCTTCATGCGCAGTGTCTGTGTTCTGAACTCCTTAAGATATTCGCTTACTTTTTTATCCGTTCTTAAATTGATGGGAGTGCTTCCGAATACCTGCGGAAGCTGGAGCTGAAGCCTTATATCGAATCCGCTGAATGCATTTCCGGGAGTGTAGAGATTGCTTAAGTTTGTCGCATAGCAATACGCAGTGACATTTTGGAATGTCAGCTCGATACGGTTTGTGGTATGGATGGACTTGGCACAGATCACATAAGGATATCCGAAGTTTTCCCAGGTGCAGTTTCTGAAGGCGAGCTTCATATCACTCTTTGCACCGATGAGTTCTTCGGGATCGTGCACATAGAGGATGCCTGCGTTTCCGATCGATCTGAGCAGGCAGTTTTCAAATGAGACCGAGAAGTGGTCCCTGAATCCGAGTCCTACGCAGTTATTGTTTTCCGAGATGATGTTGCAGTTGTTAAAGACGAGATTGCGGCCGTATTGATAATCGTCATCGATATGGATAACGTATCCGGAGAAATTATCATCAACGGTCTCGGGAGTCATTCCGGTCGTGTCAGCAGACAGTTCCGCAGATGAATTATTATAACCGTAAAGAGTGAGATTGCTGAAGGTTCCCGCGGAAACATTCAGAACGGGAGCGGAGTACCTGACGGTTTCATACTTGATGATGCAGGTATCTTTGTCCTGGCCGTAGAAGATGAGTTCCTTGGTGCGAAGATCGAGGCTTTCGTTATATTCGCCGGGATAGATATATATGATGTCTCCTTCTTTTGCGGCAGCTGCAGCTTCGGTAATGGTGGAATAAGTGTCCGGAAGGGAATCTGCGCTGACGGCGAGAACATCCTTGCCGTTTGCCGATGCGAAGGAACTGATTATCGAATAGGGATCCGCTTCGGCAGCCGATGCGTTCACCGAAGGGAAAAGAATGAAAAGCGATACCAGAAATGCCGTAAATATCGCGGTTTTTATGATGTTAAGCGGTTTGAGTTCTTTCATCGCTTCTATTTTAAAGGAAAAACTTAAAGTTGCACAAGTAAAATATTAGTGTATTTATGAATTCATCTACAACATTTTGTATTTTTATGGTATAATTCGGTTCGGTGGTCGAACACACAGTTCTCATCGAAATTATAACTCACGATTTAGGAGGGACTCTTATGAAAACTTGTTCTAAATGCGGAGCTCAGGTAGCAGATGACGCTGTATTCTGCACAGTTTGCGGCTTCAACTTCGGCACTGCAGCTGCAGGAGCAGCACAGCCTCAGGGCGCACCTCAGCCCCAGCCTCAGTATCAGCAGGCAGCACCCGCAGCACCTACTCATGTTACTTATGCACCCGTTAATCCTTGCGATAAGATGCTCGGAATCATTGCGATCATGTTCAGCATCTACGGTGTTATCATTGCATACTTCGGCGGAGATGTTAACGGACAGCGTTCCGATTATCTCAAGTTCTATGCAAACGAGGGACTTGTAATGTTCCTGTTCTCCCTTATCGGCATCATTCCTGTCATAGGATGGATCTGGGGAATCTTCATGTTCGTTTGCTGGATCATTGCTCTCGTTGATGCATGTAAGGGCGAGACCAAGCCTGTTCTCTTCTTCGGAACCCTTAGGATCATCAAATAATCCGATATCCGATAAGAATCCTAAACTTCCGGTCATTATGGCCGGAAGTTTTTTTGTGCATCGAAATCGGCAGCCGGAGATATATTCGCACGGCACGCGGGCGTGCAAATATGATATTATAAACGGGTATGAAAAAAGGAAACAGATGTACAATCTGCACGGGCTGCGGAAGATGCTTCGGGGAATTTGAAAATCCCTGTGACATCCTGACGTTTAACAAGGGGAGCTTTTTTGAGGGTGCCTCTGTTTCGCGTCCCGTTATATGTACCGACATCGGAACCACGACGGTGGCGATGGTCTATATCGATGCAGACGGTAAAGCGCTTAATACATATGTCTGTCTTAATCCCCAGGGAAAGTACGGAAGCGACGTCCTTTCGAGGATAAGGGCGGCTGCTGAAGCTGACGTTCTTGATGAAATGAAAAAGAGCATCCTGGAAGTACTTGAGACGGGAATAAAAAAGTTCATCCGCGAAAATAAGCTTAGCGGACAGACGGATATGTACGTTAGCTGCAATACCACCATGACTTATCTTCTGATGGGTTACGATCCCGCAGAGCTCGGCGAAGCACCCTTTACGGCATCGCACATTAACGGTGAATGTTTTGAGATGAAAGTAACGGGTGCAGAGATTTCGGTGACTGTTCTTCCCGGTTTCTCGGCTTTCGTCGGATCGGATATCTATTCGGGAATACTTGCGACGGATCTTTGTTCGTCGGATAAATACAGGCTTTTGTGTGACCTCGGAACAAACGGTGAGATCGCACTCGGAAACAAAGATCATCTTTATGTTACCGCAACCGCCGCGGGCCCCGCGTTTGAAGGCGGACCTTGCAAGGGCATATGGGGAGCTGATATGATCCGCCTTACATCTATTCTGTTAAAGGAAGGATATGCGGACGGAAGCGGACTTCTGCGGGAGCCCTGGTTCGAGGAAGGCATCGATATAGGTAATGTGCATATCACGCAGGAATCTGTACGTGCACTCCAGCTTGCAAAGGCTGCGATGAGTGCGGGGATCACGATCATCTGCAAAAAAGCGGGAATTGATCCCTGTGATATAGAAAGCTGCATTCTTTCGGGAGGATTCGGAGTGCACCTGGACCCTGCGGATGCCGCATATATCGGACTGATACCCGGGGAACTTGTGAGCGTGTGCAGGGCGGGAGGAAATTCCGCACTTGCCGGTGCGTTTTCTTTTGCCGCTGGCAGGAGAACCAAGCAGGCTCCGGTGGTGATAAACCTAGCGCAGGAAGAGGGCTTTAACGAGCTCTATACCGCAGCGATAAACTTTCCGGAAAAGTAAAAATAGGATATTGCAATTATATATTTTCGTGTTATACTCCATATAGAACAGATGAAACAAAACCGGATGCGGAAATTGTTAACGCGCCCGGAATTTCCGGCTCCTTAGAAGGGAGGGATATATATGAATGTACAAAAATTCACACAAAAATCAATTGAGGCGATCAACGGAATAGAGCGTCTCGGAACGGAATACGGAAATCAGGAACTGGGACAGGAGCACCTTCTTGTCTCGCTTCTTCACATCGACGACAGCCTGATCCTGAAACTCATCGAAAAGATGGAGATCAATACCGAGCACTTCTGTGCAAAGGCGGATGAGTATCTTTCAAAGTGCGTCAAGGTATCCGGAAGCGGTGCGGGACAGATGCATATAAGCCAGGATCTGAACAAGGTCCTTACCTTCGCCGAAGACGAAGCGAAGGCGATGGGAGATGAATATGTTTCCGTGGAGCATCTCTTCCTTGCGATGATCAAATATCCTTCACTTACGATGAAGGAAATGTTCAAGGAGTACGGCATCACCAGGGAGCGCTTCCTGCAGGCTCTTTCCCAGGTAAGGGGCAATCAGAGGGTAACCTCCGACAATCCCGAGGCAACATACGATACCCTCGAAAAGTACGGACAGGACCTTGTCGAGAAGGCACGTGATCAGAAGCTCGATCCCGTCATAGGAAGGGATTCCGAGATCAGAAATGTTGTGCGTATCCTTTCAAGAAAGACCAAGAACAATCCCGTTCTCATCGGTGAACCCGGTGTAGGTAAGACAGCTGTTGTCGAAGGCCTTGCCCAGCGTATCGTGCGCGGTGATGTTCCCGATAACCTTAAGGACAAGAAGATCTTCGCACTCGACATGGGTGCGCTCATCGCAGGTGCAAAGTACAGAGGTGAATTCGAGGAAAGACTCAAAGCAGTTCTCGATGAAGTAAAAGCTTCCGACGGCAATATCATTCTTTTCATAGATGAGCTCCATACAATAGTAGGTGCGGGCAAGACCGACGGTGCACTCGATGCCGGTAACATGCTCAAGCCCATGCTTGCAAGGGGCGAGCTCCACTGTATCGGTGCGACCACACTCGATGAGTACCGCCAGTACATTGAGACGGATGCCGCACTTGAGAGACGTTTCCAGCCTGTTATGGTTGACGAGCCCACCGTAGAAGATACCATCTCCATCCTCAGAGGATTAAAGGAAAGATATGAGGTTTACCACGGCGTCAAGATCATGGACACCGCGCTTGTTTCCGCAGCCGTTCTTTCCAACAGATACATAAGCGACAGATTCCTTCCCGATAAGGCTATAGACCTTGTCGATGAAGCATGTGCTCTTATCAAGACCGAGATGGATTCGCTTCCCGCGGAGCTTGATGAGATGAACCGTAAGATCCTTCAGCTCCAGATAGAAGAGACCGCGCTCAAGAAGGAAGAGGACAATCTTTCCAAGGAACGTCTGAATGACCTTCAGAAGGAACTCGCCGAGTTAAAGGAAAACTTTGAGTCGCAGAAGGCTCAGTGGGACAACGAGAAGAATGCCGCAGGTAAACTGAGCAAACTCCGTGAAGAGATCGATTCGGTCAATTCACAGATCGCAATAGCACAGACCAGGGGCGACCTTGAAAAGGCTGCCGAGCTTTCATACGGTACACTACCCAAGCTGAAGAAGGAACTCGAAGAAGCTGAGAACAGCGGAACCGTTGAGAATAAGCTCGTACGTGAGAAGGTATCCGATGAAGAGATAGCACGCATAGTCTCCAAGTGGACGGGCATTCCTGTTGCAAAGCTTACCGAAGGCGAGAGGACCAAGACCTTACATCTCGATGATGAACTTCACAAGAGAGTGATGGGACAGGATGAAGCAGTCACGAAAGTTACCGAAGCGATCATCCGTTCAAAGGCAGGTATCAAGGATCCCACGAAGCCCATCGGATCATTCTTATTTCTGGGACCTACCGGTGTAGGTAAGACAGAACTTGCAAAGTCACTTGCGGCAGCACTCTTTGATGACGAGACCAATATGGTCCGTATCGATATGAGTGAATATATGGAAAAGCACAGCGTATCGAGACTGATCGGAGCTCCTCCCGGATATGTCGGATATGATGAGGGCGGACAGCTTACCGAAGCCGTAAGAAGAAAGCCTTACTGCGTCGTTCTTTTCGATGAGATCGAAAAGGCCGCACCCGATGTGTTCAACGTTCTTCTTCAGGTGCTCGATGACGGACGTATCACAGATTCCCACGGCAAGACCGTTGACTTCAAGAACACGATCATCATCATGACATCCAACATCGGTGCGAGATTTCTTCTCGACGGAATAGACGATGAAGGAAACATCAAAGATGATGCGGAAGACCTTGCAATGGAAGAGCTTAAGGCACACTTCAGGCCCGAGTTCCTTAACAGGCTTGATGAGATCATAATGTTCAAGCCTCTTACCAAGGATAACTTAAACGGCATCATCAGTCTTCTTATCGAAGACATCAACAAGAGACTGTCCGATAAGGATATCAAGGTTGAGCTTACGGATGCCGCGGTGCAGAGCGTTATAGATTCCGCATACGATCCGGTATACGGTGCAAGGCCGTTAAAGCGTTATATCCAGAAGCATATCGAGACACTTGCCGCGAGATTCATTCTCGAAGACAGGGTTTCCGAAAATCAGACCATTGTCATCGACACCGGAATCGACGGCTACAGCGCATCGGTAAAAGACGGAAATTGAACGGATTGTAATTGTCTTCCGTAAATGGTAAGATAATTGCAGATATCAGTGAAACAAAGGCGTTTCATCCAATTCGGATGGGACGCCTTTTTGCTTTAAGGAGGTAAATATGGCGGCATTTGATCCCATTAAGAGCGGCATCCCCGAAATGGATAAGGCACTCGACAATATACGTCTCGGCGATAATGTCGTCTGGCGCGTATCGGATCTTTCGCAGTTCAGGCTGTTCATGGAACCGTATCTGAAGCAGGCTATAGAGGATAAGCGCAATATAATCTATTTCCGCTTTGCAAGCCATGAGCCGCTGATAGAAGACTGCCCCGAAGTAAAGACCGTGAATATTCCTCTGACCCACAGATTTGAGAATTTTACGGTGGATATTCACAATGTCATAGACCGGGAAGGCTTTGATGCATTCTATGTATTCGACTGTCTGTCAGATCTGCAGGCCGCATGGGCGACCGATCTGATGATGGGAAATTTCTTCAGGGTCACATGCCCGTTTCTTTTCATTCTCGATACGGTTGCTTTTTTTCCTGTTATCAGAGGCAAGCACTCTGTGGAAGCGATCAATAAGATCCTCAATACCACGCAGCTTTTCTTTGATGTTTACTCCGATGAAAAGAATGTCTATGTCCGCCCCGAGAAGGTGTGGAACAGAAATTCCGATACGATGTTCCTTCCTCATTCGTACGATCCGAAGACGGGAGAATTCCGTCCTATACTCGACGGAGTAAAGTCCAGCCGTTTTTACCAGGCACTCGGAAAAGCCCAGCGGTCGGCGGAAGAGCAGTTCACCGATTCGTGGGACAGATTTTTCAACCGTGTGAAGGTGTTAAAAGAAAACGGGTTCGATATAAGCGATGACTGTTCGCAGATGTGCAATATCATGATGACCCGTGATGAGAAGATGCGAAGGATGGTGAAAAAGCATTTTCTTCCCGAGGATTATTTTGCCGTAAGGGACCATATGGTCGGTACGGGAATGATAGGAGGAAAAGCATGCGGAATGCTTCTTGCCAGGGCAATAATCCGTAATAATGAACCGGATATAAACGAGGTTCTCGAACCGCATGATTCATTCTATGTCGGTTCCGACCTTTACTATACCTATATCGTGGACAATAACCTCTGGGACATGAGGATAAAGCAGAGAACCGCAGAAGGCTATTTCGAACTTGCACCTCTTTTCGCTTCGAAGATCAAGGAAGGATCGTTTTCGGATGCCATGAAGGAGCAGTTTTTGAGGATAATAAATTATTACGGACAGGATCCTTATATCATCAGATCCAGCAGTATCCTTGAGGACGGTTTCGGAAATGCATTCGCCGGAAAATACGAATCAGTTTTCTGCGTCAACAGGGGAACGCTCGAAGAAAGACTTGCCGAGCTTGAGCATGCGATCAAGGTGGTATATGCAAGCTCAATGAGTCTGTCGGCTCTCGATTACCGTAAGAGAAGAGGACTCGATAAACGTGATGAACAGATGGCTCTTCTCATACAGCGCGTATCGGGATCGTATTACGGCTCGAATTATATGCCCTGTGCGGCGGGCGTGGGTTATTCGTACAGTCCGTACCGCATAATGAAGGATTCCGATCCCACTGCGGGTATGCTGAGGCTTGTCATGGGACTCGGCACATCGGCCGTAGACAGGACAGAAGGATCATATCCAAGGATAGTAAATCTCGACATGCCCGAAAAATCTTTGTATTCATCATCCGCGGATAAGCATAAGTTTTCACAGGGAAAAGCGGAAGTGATCGATATGTCTGATAAGACGCTGAAGAAGCTTTATCTCGAGGACATGGAATCGGACATTCCGAAATATCTTGATAAGATCCTTCTTGAGCATGATTTTGAAGCCGAGTCCAGGCTGCGTGATATGGGAAGGGACAGGGATGTTAAGTTCATCTCATGCAAGGGGCTTGTCACCAACAAAACGCTCATGGAACAGATGAGAAGACTTCTCAGATGCATCCAGGACGAATATGAGTACCCGGTCGATACGGAATTTACGATAAATATTTCCGAAAACGGAGAGTATTCGGTGGATCTTCTTCAGTGCAGGCCGCTTCAGATCCAGAAGACAAAGTCCGGCGATGTGATACCCGAAGGGATTCCGGCAGACAGTATCCTTCTTGAGAGTAAGGGAGCATCGATGGGAATGTGCAGGGCATCGAAGCTTGATCTTATCGTCCTGGTGGATCCGATAGGATATTACAACATGCCATATAAGGATAAGGATCTGGTCGCAAAACTCATCGGTAAGATAAACTGGCAATTCCGCGGTAAGAACAAGCACATGATGCTCATCGTTCCGGGAAGAGTCGGAACTTCATCTCCGGAGCTCGGAGTGCCCACGACATTTGCGGATATCAGTGAATATGAGATCATCTGCGAGGCAGAAGAAGCACGTGCGGGCTATAATCCGGAGCTGTCATACGGAAGCCATATCTTCCAGGATCTTGTCGAAGCAGAGATTATGTATACGGCGGTGTTTGCGGGTGAAAAGACGCTGCATTATTCTCCTGAAAAGCTGTCTTCTTCACCTGATATCGTATCGGAGTTTGAAGTGGATGAATGCCTTAAGGATATAGTGCATGTCTATGATGTATCCGGCAGGAAGTGTGAAGTTTACAACGATGCGCCCAACGAGCATCTGTTGATCACGTGCTGAACGGAAATTTGGAGTAATACGGAGAAAGAGAATGGTAACATGTAAGGACGTTAACAATCTGAACCTGGACGGAATGGAGCTCATCGCGGGAGAAAAAGGACTGAGCCGCATCGTATCCTGGGTATATCTTGTTCAGACAAGACCGTATGACGAACATATGAATCAGGGTAATTTTGCTCTGATCGTTGTTGATAATGTCAGATTTGATTTCAAGGAAGTTTATAAGAGCATGGATGAACTTAATGACCTTGGAATATCCGGACTCGGTATATCTGTGGTGGACGAAAAGGAGAAGATTCCGAAGAAGATCATCAAAAAAGCTGATGATCTGTCACTGCCTTTATTCTACATAAGATGGAAGGGGGCATCGTTTGTCGATATATCGCAGAGCATCGGTAATCTGATACTTGAAACGAATATATTGAACAAGAGAACGGGAGACTATCTGTATAAATGTCACAGAAACAGTTTGACGATCAAGGGACGGCAACTGACAGTTGAATATATGATAAAGATAGCGGGGCGGTTGAACCCGCTATCATTTTTTATAACGGTATCAACTTGCGTGATATAACGGACAGGGCCTGTTCATGATATAATCAAAAAGTGATTTTTTCAGGATAGGATTCAAAATAATTATCATGAAAACAGGAGACAGATATGTTTTGTAACAATTGTGGTTCAAAGATTGATGACGGTCAGCTGTTCTGTCCCGCTTGCGGAGCAAAGCAGGGAAGCATGACCGATAATAACCCGGCTGCTTCGGGTGATCAAAAGCAAAAGAAACCCGTTAAGAAATTTGTTCTCATCGGAGTCATACTGCTGCTTCTTGCTGCCTGCGCCGGCGGTGCGGTTTTTGCGCTTAAATATTTCTCGGCCGGTGCGAGAACGGAAAGGCTTCTGACACAGGGCGAACAGTATATCTCCGAAAAGGAATACGACTTGGCTGAAGCCGCTTTCAGGGAGGCGCTGGAGATCGCACCGGATTCGGCAGATGCTTACAAGGGGCTGGTCAAAGTTTATGAGAAGACTGATGATACGGACGCCCTTATGGCTGTTCTGGAGGAAGCTGTCGAGGCTACAGGGGATAAATACTTTTCCAGGAAATTAGGATCAATTGAAGATGATAATCGTCGCAGTGATGTCGAGACCGCCGAAATGATAAGAGAAGCTGTACTTGCGGATATCGCGGACGGTGTGCTTACCGGCAGGGACGATCTTGTCGTGAAAAAGGGCAAGGTCACAACGATCGACGAAACATATAAAGGCCTCGGCTCCCCCGCAAAAGGCTATAATTTCGTTGCACATTATGACGCGGATTACGGAATCTGCTATGTATCCCTTAACGGGTTTGTCCTCACTTCCAATGATGGTATAAATGAATATATGGAATATGACGGAGAACTTGAAGACAGAGAGGATCTTGCACTTCTGGCTTCGCTTTTTGATCCCGGCGATTCTTCCGCAGTTATAACTCCGGACGGAGAAGATCATCCCGGTCTTGTCACCTCCGAAAGTGTTCATCTTACGATGTGGTTTCCCATAACCGAAGGTGATGTGGAAAGACATGCTTATGAAGCTGCCATAGCGGAAATGGCCGAAGAATATCCCGGTATAACTCTGGATTGGGAAGCTTATGAAAGAGAGGCATATAAGACCAGGATCAAGGCTGCTGTTGCGGCTGACGAATTACCCGATATCTTCGTTACGTGGTCCGGAGCATTTTTGCAGGATTTTGTCGATGCGGGAAGGGTCTACTGTCTGGATGATTATTATCCTGACTATTGCAACGATCTTCCGGAAGGAATGCTTTCCACTTCGACATATGCCGGAAAGCATTACGGGATTCCTATAAACTATAATGCGGTAGTGCTCTATGCGAACATGGATGTTCTGGCCGAAGTCGGTTATGACGAGATCCCGTCCACATACAACGATCTTATCGAATGCTGTGAAGCTCTTAAGAAAAAAGGAATCTATGCTTTTTCATGTGCCGGAAATGAAGTCTGGTGCGTCAGCGAATATCTTGAAACGATCTTCCTGAAGACCATAGGCTCCGATCCGCTGAATGAGATTTTCCTCGGAAGGGCAACATGGAATAATCCGGGTATCGCCGATTCGGTGGATATGCTTCAGGGCATGATATCCGATTATTTCGATCCCGACGGCATAAATATGTCAAATGAAGATGTCAAGACCGCTTTTATGAACGGTGATTTTGCCTTCTACATTAACGGAACCTGGAACTGCATTGAGTTCAGCTTTTATAATATCGAGGTCGGTGAGATGCCTGTCATCGATTCAAGATATGCGGGAAACGGATCGTTTATCGGAGGACCTTCCGAAGTGATTGCGGTTGCGGAGTCGTCGGCACGCCGTGAACTGGCGGCGCAGTATGGCTTCGAACTTGCCAAGAGAATAAGCTTCCACGGCTATCTGGAAGGCAACGGCCTTCCTTCCTGGAGAATATACGACGAAGATGAGTCCGGTTACCGTCTTTTAAGAGATTCGATCGAAATGTGCACAGATGCCAAAATGTTTGTGCTTTATGGAGACACTGCAATGGGGTATTATGATTTTATTACCTATTACGATTATCTGTCGATGGTGTATGATTCATCAATGGACGGACAGGAATTTGCAGAAGCACTGACAATTGATATAAGATAGGTATGTAATATATCTTATTTGAAAGGCATAAAAATGTCACAGAAACAGTTTGACGATCTCAGAAAGCTTTACGATACATTTGAATACAGAAAGTATGAGATGAGGACGGAGGACGGAAATCTGTTCGTAAGATTCAGGTTTTCCATTCCGGGTCTCAGGGACTTCATGCCCGAGTGGAGATTTCCTCTTAGTGAAAGAGATATCGATCTGAACGATCCAATCTTAAGAGCACTCGTGTTCAATCTCGGACTTGTCGAGACCATAAGCTATTACAAGGCAGTATGTCCCGAGAAGGTTGTGATCAAGTGCGGTTCTCTTTCCGCTTCCCAGATGGACTGGTGGAAGAAACTGTATTACAACGGACTCGGTGAATTTCTTTACAGGAACGGAATTACCGTATCAAAGGACAGACTTGTCAGATTCGAATGTGCGACCACTACCGATGACGAGCCGGCGGTCCTTCATGATGATAAGACTTATTCGGGATGTCTTGTTCCCGTCGGAGGCGGCAAGGATTCAGTCGTGAGCCTTGAGCTGCTTAAGGGTGAAGATATTACGACTTACGTTGTCAATGAAAATGCGACCGCGACCAATGTCATTGAAAAGTGCAGTCATAAAAAGGGCGTTTATACCGCAAAGAGAACTCTCGATGCGGAGATAATCAGACTGAATGAAGAGGGATATATGAACGGTCATATTCCCATCTCCGCCGTATTTGCTTTCTCTGCCGTCATCACAGCATATCTGTGCGGATTCAAATACATTGCACTGTCGAATGAGACCAGCGCAAACGAGAGCACTGTGCCCGGAACCAAGGTAAATCACCAGTACTCAAAGAGTTTTGAATTCGAAGAGGATTTCGATGAATATATCGAGGGAATAACCGATTCGGACATTCATTACTTCTCACTCTTAAGACCTTTCACCGAAGCACAGATCGCAGCGATATTCGCCGCAAAGGGCAGGGATTACTACAGAGTGTTCAGATCCTGCAACAGGGGAAGCAAGAAGGGCATATGGTGCTGTTCATGTCCCAAGTGCCTCTTCGTATATATCATCATGAGTCCCTTCATTGACGAAGATGAGCTTGTGCAGATATTCGGAGAAAAGCTTTTAGACAAAGAATCGCTCGATAAAGATTTCAGGGAGCTTGTAGGACTTGACGAGAACAAGCCTTTCGAATGTGTCGGAACAAGAAGCGAGGTTGCCGCATGCCTTCAGGCTTATATCGAGAGCGGCAAGAAGAGCCTTCTTACGGACAGATATGAAAAAGAGATCGCTAAGCTCCGTACACAGCCTCTTTCCGGGCTGATGAAGGAGTGGTGCGATGAGAACTGCGTACCCGAAGTGTTCGTTCCCAGACTTAAGGAAGCACTCGCGGAGCTGTAAGGCATTAACGGAACTGTGTGGTGGGTAGATATCAATAGGCTCCCGACAGGCACAGAAATATCGATAAATAAAAGTGTCCCGGACAGTCATGATCTGTCCGGGACTTTATATTATACGGAGTCTCAATTATGGAGACACCGTGTAGAACGGGATTGTCATCCCGCTATTGTTACAAGAGTTCCGTCGGGTACGGTGTTGTAAAGCCACATTGCATCTTCAACGGAAAGTCTTACACATCCGAGAGAAGCCTTGCTTCCGAGTGCGGCAACTTCTTCGGGGATGGGAAGAAGATCGCCCTTCTTTGCGAAGCATACGGAGTGGAACATATATCCGCCGGTTCTGAATCTCATTCCCCATACAGCCCAGGTTCCGTCAGCCATGTATACCCAGCCGCCGCCTGCGGTGTGCTCATAGATCCTGAAGGTTCCCGCGGGGGTACCGTGTCCGGCTCTTCCCGTCGAGCATGCCATGCTCCTGATGAGCTGTGAATATGTTCCGTCCGTGCCTACGGTAAGCACGTTACATACATTGTAGGTGCGGTCGACCATTATGTAGTAGGGTGAACCGTTAAATGCCACACCGGTGGGAACGTATATATTGCACTCGATCGCAGGGATTCCGCCCGAAACCTGTACGGGAGCGGGAGCCTGCGCTGAAGGTGTATTGCCTGAAGCCGTTGTGGGTGCGGGTACGGAAGGTGCGGGTGCCGAGGGAGCAAGACCGTTCGGAACACCGTTTCTGTCCATCGTGTGAACATAGGAAGCATTGGGACGTCTGAGCTCACTTCTTCCGAGAGTGATGTAATGGGCAAACAGCTTGTCCGCATCGTTACCGTATACTGCAACAACATCGGGATAGGTAGCGGCATAGTATGCGGCATCGAACCAGTTAGGGTCGGCAGCGGGCTTTCTTCCTTCGTTTACGCCGAGGTTCTTATAATGGAACCACATCGCGTTGTCGAGGCCGCCCATGGCCTGAATGTTTGGAGCAAATGCATTATATACATCGGGATAAACCGTAGCGTAATATTCCGCATCGAACCAGACGGGAGTGGAAGCGGGAAGTGCCGCATTCGCAGCTTTAGCCTGAGTTTTGGGGATCATTACGGCAAATACGGCGATTACCAGTGTTACAAGTACCTTTTTAAAATTTCTCATAAATCTTTCCTTAAATTCTTTTATCTGTTTTGTCTTCGGTAGGGTTAAATTTACCATTAATCGGCTAAAAACTCAATAAATATGGGCATTCCAAACTTTAAGATTTACTTAAGATTCACTATATATTGTATGATGACCTTGTAAACACCACACTTGAATACTATAATGTGTAATGTATGTAAGATGACATACCTATGGAGGATATTTTTTTATGAAAAAGAACAAACTGATCAGCCTGGCTCTTGTTGCAGCCATGGCAATATCATTGGCTGCCTGCGGCGGAACTACGGAGGGCCAGCAGACCTCAGAGGGAGGCGGATTTGAGTCTCAGCCCATTGTTTCCGTAGATGACAATCCCGGCCAGACCACTACCGATCCCGTGGGTGAAACCGGTGAGAGCTTTGAGGTTCCTGCCGACTGCTACCTTTCGGAGCTTACCGGACTTCCCGTAAAGAAGGAACTCAAGGACCAGCGTCCCATCGCAGTCATGGTAGATAATGAGAAGACAGCTCTTCCTCATTATGAGATAGGTGAATGTGACATCGTTTACGAGCTTATGAACTCAACCGCAAACGACCGCGTAACCAGACTTATGTGCGTACGTAAGGACTGGAGGAACATTAAGCAGATGGGAAGCATACGTTCCACACGTCCCACCAACATCCCTCTTGCAGGTGAGTACAATGCAATCCTTGTACACGACGGCGGTCCCGTTTACATCACCGACTTCATCGCAAAGCCTTACTGCGATCACCTTTCAAGCGGTTTCTGCCGTTTCGATAACGGAAAGAGCTGGGAGTACAAGGAGTACGTTACTGCTGAGGATACCCAGGGTATCAACATGAGCGGCGGAGCACAGAATTATGACGGACTTATCGACAGGATCGATCAGGCCGGCATTTCTCCCAATTACAATTCCTATGCGCCTGTTCGTGATAACCACTTCATCTTCAGACCTTACGGAACCGACATGACCCTTACCGATATGGGTTACTCAAACGCAACATCCGCAACCCATATCCAGATGCCTACCTTCAAGCACACCCAGACACAGCTCAGATACAATGAGTCCACCGGAACCTATGATTATTATCTCTACGGTGAGCTTCAGAAGGATGCAGAGGACGATCAGGTAGTCACATTCGAGAATGTCATTCTCCAGTGCACCGACTTCTACGTATTTGATGATCACGGATATCTGCTTTACTTCTATTATGACCAGGCAACCGATAAGCAGGGCTATTACATCACTAACGGCCAGGCTATCAAGATCACCTGGGATAAGCCCGTGACCAACGAGAAGCTCGACTATGACATCACCAGATACTATGACGAGAACGGTGACGAGATCGAGATCAATCCCGGAAAGACCTATATCTGCCTTGTTCCCAAGGATGGATGGGGATCTGTAACCCTCAACTAAACTATCATCATCAAAAGAGTCAGGAGATAACTTCTCCTGACTCTTTTTGTTTGCAGGGTTTATGGTCCGTTTTGTTGTAAAAAGGGGGATTTTTGGGTATAATACATAAGATTATGGGCATTTTTGCCCTGCTTGGGAGAATTATGGCTGTACCCGAACTTTTTAACGGTAAAAAAATAATGATCTGGGGCTACGGAAGAGAAGGAAAATCCACGGAAAAGTGGCTGTCCGGACACACCACTCCGAAGTCCGTTACGATATTTGAAGGAAAACCCGAAGAGATGCTCGCAGGAGCGGGAGATGATGCCGACATCATCATAAAGAGCCCGGGGATCGTCTGGCCTCCGAAGGGCGCGGACTCAAAGGCATGCGACGGGATAAGTGCCAGGATCACTTCCCAGACCGAGATATTCCTGCACGAATACCGTATGAAGACCATAGGTGTTACAGGCACAAAGGGAAAGTCCACAACCGTTTCCATGCTTGCCCACGTACTCGGAGAACTTTCGGGAAAGAAGGTCATCCTTGCGGGTAATATAGGTCTTCCCTGTCTCGATTATTATGATGATGCCGCGGGTGATTCGATAGTGGTACTGGAGCTTTCCTGCCATCAGCTTAAGGATGCGAAGACCGCACCTCATATTTCCGTATTCCTTGATCTCTACGAAGAGCATCTGGATTATTACGGGACCATGGATGCGTATTTTGAAGCAAAGAGTCACATCGTCACAAGGCAGGCGGAGGGTGACAGGGCGTACATCGGAGAGAATGTTCCGGAGCTTGTATCAGCCTCCTCTCAGATAAGAGTCAATCCGGAAGCGGGAGATCTTGAAGATATCGAGCTTTCTCTTTTCGGTGACCATAACAGGATAAACGCCTACTTCGTAAAGAGGATATGCTGCGACGAATTCGGACTTTCGGAAGAAGCGGTCATAAACAGCCTTAAGAATTTTGAAGCTCTTCCTCACAGGATGAAGAAGATCGGAAGGTTCGGCGGGATAGACTGGTACGACGATTCCATTTCGACAATTCCCGAAGCTGCCATAAGTGCGGCCGAGAGCATTCCTGACGCACAGGTAATTCTGGTCGGCGGAATGGACAGGGGCATATCATATTCCGTGCTCGAGGATTACATGAAGGAGCATGAGGAATACAGATTCATCTGCATGTATGCAACGGGCGAAAGGATCGTGAAGGAACTTGGGAAGAATCTTCCCAATGTCTGTTTCGAACCGGATCTAAAGGCGGCCGTAAACAGAGCATATGAGATCACCGATGAGGGAAAAGGCTGCGTGCTTTCGCCTGCGGCCGCTTCATACGGATATTTTAAGAATTTCGAAGAACGCGGACTTGTCTTCGGGGAACTGGTAAGGGGTCATGGATCAGCTCAATCTGTTTGAATACATGTCTGACAAAACTAAAGAATCCGAAAGCCCTCTTGCCGCAAGGATGAGGCCCAGAACGCCCGAAGAGGTGGTGGGACAGGAGGAGATAATCGCCCCCGGCAAGCTCCTTTACCGTGCGATCAAGGCAGACAAGATAAGCTCCCTGATCCTCTACGGACCTCCCGGAACCGGCAAGACGACCATTGCCAAGGTCATTGCCGGAGCAACGAAGTCGCGTTTTATTTCGATCAATGCGACAACTGCCGGAAAGAAGGACATGGAGGATGCGGTTAACGAAGCAAAGAGCATCCTTGCGATGAACTCGCAGAAGACCATTCTTTTCATTGACGAGATACACCGCTTCAATAAAGGACAGCAGGATTTCCTTTTACCTTTTGTCGAAGACGGGACCGTAACGCTGATAGGCGCTACGACGGAGAATCCTTACTTTGAGGTTAACGGCGCTCTTATAAGCCGTTCGATGATATTCGAGCTTAAGCCCCTGAGCATGGATAATGTCAGGTCACTTCTTAAGATCGCGGTCACGGATCACGAAAGGGGAATGGCCGGATATAATCCCTACATCGACGGGGACGCACTTGATTTCATTGCAGATGTGTCGGGAGGAGATGCAAGACATGCGCTCAATGCCCTTGAACTTGCAATCCTTACGACGGAGCCTGATGATGCACCGTTAAAGGAAAGTGATGCGACTGTCACCGGACCTGCTGATAAGTCAAAACCGGGAATACATATAACTCTTGATGTAGCACAGGAATGCATCCAGAGAAAAGCGGTAAGATACGACAAGACCGGAGATAACCATTACGATACCATCTCCGCATTCATAAAGAGCATGAGAGGATCGGACCCCGATGCAGCGGTTTATTACCTTGCAAGAATGCTCGATGCGGGTGAGGAGGTAAGCTTCATCGCAAGACGTATCGTGATATGCGCGGCGGAGGATGTCGGAATGGCGGATCCCAATGCACTGGTCGTTGCCAATGCCGCATTCGAAGCGGTGATAAAGGTCGGAATGCCGGAAGCGAGGATCATTCTTTCCGAAGCTGCGATATATGTCGCAACGGCACCGAAGTCAAATTCCGCGATATGTGCGGTTGATGCGGCACTTGAGGAGATAAGGGAAACGGGTTCGCTTCCGATCCCTCCGCATCTTCAGGATGCTCACTACAAAGGAGCCGCGAAGCTTGGCCACGGTATCGGATATCAGTATGCACACGATTTCCCGAACCACTATGTGAAGCAGCAATATCTCCCCTACGAACTGGACGGAAGAGAATTCTTCAGACCGGACGGACAGGGATATGAAAACAAGATAAAAGATCATTTTAAAAAGATAAAAGGTAAGGAGAATTAAAAATGGGCGTTAATGAAGAAGCACTCAAGGCACACGAGGAGTGGAACGGAAAGCTTTCCACCGAGGCTAAGTCAAAGGTTGATTCAAGGGAGGCGCTTGCGATCGCATATACTCCCGGCGTAGCTGAGCCTTGTAAAGAGATAGCTAAGGACAAGGATCTCGCGTATAAATATACCTGGAAGGCCAATACCATCGCAGTCGTATCCGACGGTTCCGCGGTTCTCGGACTCGGAAATATCGGACCCGAAGCGGCAATGCCCGTTATGGAAGGAAAGGCCGTTCTTTTCAAGGAGTTCGGCGGAGTCAACGCAGTTCCCATTTGTCTTGATACACAGGACACCGAGGAGATCATCAAGGCCGTAAAGTACATCGCTCCCGGCTTCGGAGGCATCAACCTTGAAGATATCTCGGCTCCCAGATGCTTTGAGATCGAAGAAAGACTAAAGGCAGAGCTTAACATTCCCGTTTTCCATGATGACCAGCACGGAACAGCAATCGTTGTTCTTGCGGCATCCATCAATGCTCTCAAGGTAACCGGCAAAAAGAAAGAAGACTGCAAGATCGTGGTTAACGGCGCCGGTGCAGCAGGCGTTGCAATCTCCAAGCTTCTTCTCAAGTACGGTTTCGGTTCTGTTACTCTCTGCGATTCAAGAGGAATCGTTTCCGCAGACAGGACCGATCTTAACGATACCAAGAAGGAAATGCTCAAGATCACCAATCCCGAGAACAGATCCGGTAAGCTTGCCGATGCTGTTGTAGGAACCGATATCTTCGTAGGTGTTTCCGCTCCCGGAGTCCTTACCGCAGATATGATAAAGACCATGAATGCGGATCCCATCATCTTTGCCATGGCTAATCCCGTACCCGAGATCATGCCCGATGAAGCAAAGGCAGCAGGTGCAAGGATCGTCGGAACCGGAAGAAGTGACTTCCCCAACCAGATCAACAACGTAGTCGCATTCCCCGGAATCTTCCGCGGAGCACTTGAGGCAAGAGCACCTCAGATCACCGAAGAGATGAAGCTTGCAGCAGCAGAGGCAATCGCAGCCGCAGTTCCCGCAGACAAGCTCTGTGAGGACAACATCATGCCCGAAGCATTCGATCCCCATGTACGTGATGCCGTATCTGAAGCTGTTAAGAGGCTTGTAAAATAATGGATGCCGAAAAGCTCACACAGGTAAAACTCATCATCCTGTATATGCTCAACAGAGTCGATTTCCTCATGACCGCTTCCCAGATATCGGATTTTGTTCTGGGCAAGGATTATGCGGATTATTACGTTCTCACGCAGGCGCAGGGTGAACTCATAGAGAACGGACTTATCTCGCAGGCTCCGCATTCACACAATTCAACGGAGCTTTCGATCACGTCCGAGGGAAGGGATACGATCAATTATTTCGCATCGCGTCTTCCCGATTTCATCAAGAATGACATCGAGAATTATTTTGCGGACAAGGCATTCGAGCTCAGGAATGAACTTGCGGTTCAGAGCAATTACGGTCTGAACTTCAATACGGGTGAGTATGAGACGAGACTCATCATCAAGGACCGTGACGTTACCACGCTTGATATGACTCTTTCCGTTCCCACCGAAGAGATCGCAGAGCACATTGTCGATGTCTGGAAGGAAAAAGCTTCCGAAGTTTTTCAGTACATTACCAACGAATTGTTTTAAGTTTTTCTTTTGCAAAGGAACAGTAAATGAGAATCGGAACAGGATATGACGTTCATAAATTCTGTGAAGACAGACCGCTTATCATCGGAGGTGTGACCATTCCTTACGAAAAGGGACTGCTCGGTCACTCAGATGCCGATGTGCTTACACATGCGATAATGGATGCACTTCTCGGAGCCGCAGCGCTCGGTGATATCGGAAAGCATTTCCCCGATACGGATCCGGAGTACAAAGGCGCGGATTCGATAAAGCTTCTGAAGAAGGTCGGAGAATTGCTTCTGAATGAGGGGTTTGTGATCGAGAATATCGATTCGACCATCATCGCACAGGCTCCCAAGATGAGACCGCACATTGATGAGATGAGAGCAAATATCGCTTCCGCTCTCGGACTGGATGTGAGCCGCGTGAACGTGAAGGCGACCACGGAGGAAGGCCTCGGTTTTACGGGAGCGATGCAGGGAATATCTTCCCAGGCGGTAGCGCTCTTGAACAGTGTATACGATCAGGGTGATATTGGCCCCGCTTCATGCGGCGGCTGCGCACGATGTCCGGGCGTGGGTAAATGATCAGGTCGTGAACAGGGGGACGGTTCCTCCGTTCACAAAGGAGACAACATATGATTCAGGGTGAACGGAGGAACCGTCCCCCTGTTCACTTTGAGAGGATAGAACAATATGCAGTTATATAACACAAAAAGCAGAAGAGTAGAAGAATTCAAACCTCGTGAGGAAGGCAAGGTATCGATGTATACCTGCGGACCTACCGTTTATCATTTCGCACATATCGGAAACCTCAGAACCTATATCTGTGAGGATATGCTGGTCAAGACGCTTGCTTATGCCGGCTATGATGTAAAGCGTGTAATGAACATAACCGATGTAGGACATCTTTCCAGCGATGCGGATACCGGTGAAGATAAGATGCTCAAGGGCGCAAAGCGTGAGCACAAGACCGTACTTGAGATCGCGGATTATTATACCAAGGCTTTCTTTGATGATTTTGCGAAGCTGAACATCAAGATGCCCGATGTGGTCGAGCCCGCAACACATTGCATCCCCGAATTCATCCATATGATCGAAGTCCTTCTTGAGAAGGGCTATGCATATCAGGCGGGAGAGAATATTTATTTCGACACCTCCAAGCTGGAGAAGTATTACACCCTGTCCAACCATAATGAGGATGACCTTCGCGTAGGCGTCCGCGATGATGTCGATGAGGACAGCAACAAGCGAAACAAAACAGACTTTGTTCTGTGGTTTACCAAATCTAAATTCGACGATCAGGAGCTCAAATGGGAGAGCCCCTGGGGACGCGGTTATCCCGGATGGCATATCGAGTGCTCATGCATCGGCATAAAGCATCTCGGTGAGTATATGGACATCCACTGCGGCGGCGTGGACAATATCTTCCCTCATCACACCAATGAGATCGCACAGAGTGAAGCTTACCTCGGACATCCCTGGTGCAATTACTGGTTCCACGTTCATCACCTTGTCGAGAAGGACAAAGGAAAGATGAGCAAGTCCAGCGGAGAGTTTCTTACCGTATCCCTGCTTGAAGAGAAGGGATATGATCCGCTTGCATACAGATTCTTCTGCCTGCAGTCACACTACCGCAAGCCTCTTGAGTTTTCTTACGAGGTTCTCGATCAGATGAGCGCGGCTTATCAGAAGCTCTTAAAGCGTGTGGGTGAGCTGAAGGAAGACGGTGAAGTTGATGATAAGGCATTCGCAGAATATCGAGAGAAATTCCTTAATGCACTGACGGATGATATCAATACATCCATGGCGATCACAGTTCTCTACGATGTTCTCAAAGCAGAGATAAATGATGCGACCAAGCGTGCGCTTGTTGCCGATTTTGACAAGGCACTTTCGCTCGATCTTCTTGAAGGTGCTTCTAAGCTTGAGTCGGAAGGCAGCGTTGATGCGGAACTTGAAAGCTGGATCCTTGAGCGCATCGATGCAAGAAAGGCTGCCAAGAAGGCCAAGGATTTTGCTCAGGCAGATGCGATCCGTGAGGAACTTGCCGCAAAGGGCATCCTCATCGAAGATACCAGAGAGGGTACGAAGTGGAAGAAGGCTTAAAGTATTCGCCCCTGTCGCTTTCTTTCCTTGGTGATGCGTATATGAGTCTTATCATAAGACGCATGCTCCTGGAAAAAGGTGACATGGCTGTCGGGAAATTCCACAAAGCGAGTGTGAAGTATGTCAGTGCCGATTCACAGGCTATGATCTACGATCTTCTGATGGAGAAGGACATTCTTTCCGATGAGGAGAAGGATGTCATGCACCGCGGCAAGAATCATGCCCATCCTTCGGGAAGAGGCACGAATTTTGCAAGTTACAGCAAGGCAACGGGTTTTGAATCCCTTATAGGGTACCTGTATATTTCGGGAAAGACCGACCGTGCCGATGAACTCATACTGATCGGAGCAGACTATGTCTCAGGAACAGAAAAACAGTAAAGTCAATGAAAATGCAATAGAAGGTCGTAATCCGGTCATTGAAGCCATCCGCGCCGGCAAGGAGATAGACAGGCTCTATGTGCTTGACGGATGCAAGGACGGCGCGATACTTACCATCAAGCGTGAAGCTGCAAAGAAGGATATCGCGATCAAATATGCCGACAAGGACAGACTCGATCATATGTCATCCACAGGACACCATCAGGGTGTCATTGCGATCACCGCAGCTTACGAATACAGTGAAGTATCGGATATCTTAAAGAATGCCGAAGATAAGGGTGAAGATCCTTTTGTCATCGTGCTTGACGGAATTGAGGATCCTTACAATCTTGGTGCCATCATTAGAACAGCCGACCAGGCAGGTGCTCACGGCGTGATCATACGTGCCGACAGAGCGGCTCACCTTACCGCATCTGTTGCCAGGGCAAGTGCGGGAGCACTCAACTATATTCCCGTTGCGAAGGTCACAAACATCGCACGTACCATCGAGGAACTCAAGGAGAAGGGACTCTGGTTCGTATGTGCGGCAATGGACGGAGATCTTATGTATGACCTGAATCTCACCGGTCCCATCGGCCTTGTGATCGGAAACGAAGGCAGCGGAGTGACGAGACTTGTACGCGAGAAATGCGATATGACGGCTTCGATCCCCATGAAGGGACAGATTGATTCGCTCAATGCTTCCGTTGCATGCGGAATACTCAGTTACGAGATCGTAAGAAGACGAATGAAGGGCTGAATTTGAAACAGACTTCCGTAAAAAACAAAACGCTTTTTCCGGACTATTCCCGTATGAGCGATGAGGAACTTATATTCAGGATGCGTGAGGTGACTCATGAATATCCCGCGATAGCCAACCACCTCATCGCAAGACATACGGGTCTTGTTAATTACATAGTAAATACATTCACCATCATTTCCTCGGACCGTGACGATCTGATCCAGGAGGGGATGATAGGTCTCTACGATGCGATCGTTAAATACGATCCTGCAAGGGGTGCGTCGTTCAGGACATATGCTTCCATTGAGATAAGAGGCAATGTCTTCAATGCCATCCGTTCAAGAAACAATCAGAAGAATATTCCTCTCAACAATTATCTGTCGGTAGATATGACCGGCGGCATCACATCTCCGGAGCTGGGGTCATATTTCATTCTTCCCTCCAACGATATGACTCCCGAGGAGACCGCGATATTCGATGAGATCAAGGATCGTCTTGCATTCTGCATCAATAACGAACTTACCGAAAAAGAAAGACACTGCTTAACACTTAAGATAAGCGGTGCCTCCGTTAAAGAAATATCCGATATAATGAGTCTCTCCGAAAAAGCGGTGGAGACCGCACTTTCGAGAGCAAGGAAAAAACTCAAAGAGATATACTGAAAAATTATTTTTTCGGGAGCGGTGTTTCGATAAGCTTCAGTCCGAATCTGTCCACCAGTTCCATTGCTTTCTTTTCCGTTTCGGGAACATCTATCATTCTTACGTGATGCGCATCGAGAGCCATTACGACATCGTTGCCGGTTTTGCCCGCGATCTCCCAGAAGAGAGGGTTGGGATAATTTCTGTTTTCCCCGACTCCGAGGAGGTTTATCTCGAGCGGTACCTTGTGATCGTATGCATATTCACAGATGCGGCTCATCTCTTTCTGATAGAAAAGATCATCGCCTTTGAAATTGATAAGGTCGGGATGCGCAAGATATATGAATCTTCCGGATGAAAGTCCCTCGAGAGCCTGATCGACGTACTGTGTGACCCTGGAAGGATCATTCGTCTCTTCGCCGGCCCATACTCCGTCATACTGGTTGTTCAGGCAGTGCTGTCCGAGAATGAGATACTCGAGAGGGTAACCTTCAAGGAAATCCATCAGTTTTGAAAAAAGCTTCGGATAGAATTCGACCTCGAGACCGAAAAAGATATTGATCTTATCCTTATATTCCTTTTTGAGGGAAAGGATGGTATCGGTGTAGTCGTCCATCTGATCGAGATCCATTCGCATTCCCTTAGATGAATAACCGTCCGGGAAGGGCATAGGAGTGTGGTCGGAGAATCCGAAATCGGTCATCCCGATACGGATGGCTTCTTCTATGTATTCTCTCTCGGTACCGGTCGCATGACCGCACCTTGTCGTGTGTGCATGGAGATTAATTTTCATGATATGTCCCCGGATTTAATATTTGAACCAAAGAGTACTCTAATGTAATTCATTTCAAAATTCAAGGTTTGACCGCATTTTTAACAATGTTATAATAAATCCGTAGAGGATCTTCGGTCGCTTTTTGCATCCGGGATATGGAGACGATATGAAGAAAAATATATTTAAGATAATAATGACTTTTGCTGCGGCCGCACTTGTCTGCCTTATCTATTCAGGCAAGGCTGAAGCTGCCGTTAAGACCATGCCCGACGGAGGACTTTTCGATCCTTCCTTTTACGCGGCAACCTATGATGATGTTTATAAAGCATTCGGAATGAACGAAGCTCTTTTGTACCAGCATTATCTTCTCTGCGGTATGAAGGAGAGAAGACTTCCCTATGCGGGTTATGTTTATCCTACGGTTCCCACACAGAGCGTTTCGGGAAGCGATTCCAAGACCGTGCTCAGGATGCCGGACGGAACTCTTTTCGATCCGGAGTTTTATGTGAAGAAGTATCCCGATGTTGTTGCGATATTCGGAACCGATCCGATGCTTCTCTACGCGCATTATGTTTATTACGGAATGGCGGAGGGAAGACTTCCTTACGAAGGATATCAGGCATCGCAGCTTAAGCTTACTTTTTCCACCACCGGTGCGATCGCGGATTGTTATTCGGTCGATGACATAATCTCCGGCGTAAGACAGGCCGCCAAATACAGGGTCACGAATCTTAAGATCTATGATCACTGGAGCAGCGGTGTGTCGGCGGAAACACTTCCGGTGCTCGTGACCGGACAGCTCGGATATGTACAGAATGTCTACGGTGTAAAGAAGATCACCTGTTCAAAGACATTGATCTACGGAGACGTTACCAATCTCATAATCGAAACGGACGTAACTCTTAAGTATTAAGTTATTAAGTAAAACCGACCGGCCCGGAGGCTCAAAGCTTCCGGGTCATTTTTCTGCGGTGCATCCGATAGTTTTTCTTATGTGCATCCTGTCATTTTTCTGTTGACGCATAAACTTTGTCGTGATATAAACGATTTGTAATCAATCTTTTGTTCTTTATTCATTTTGTTTCTGAAATTCGTATTCCGAAACATACCATTGTTTAAGATCTGAAAAGAGAGTTTTTGTTTATAGATTGTTTTTCTATTATTTTCTGAAAGGAATCCGTACTTTATATGAGAGAAAAACTTCAGAGCTTTACCCTTTCCCAGCTTAAGGATATCGCAAAATCCGCAGGCCTTAAGGGAATAACCGGACTCAAGAAAGAGGAGCTTATCGAGCGCCTTGTTGAGCTTGATGCAAAAATGCAGTCCGAGAAAGCCGCCAGGGAAGCGGAGGAAAAGAAGACCGAATCCAAGCCTTCGGAAAAGAAGACCGAATCCAAGCCTTCCGAAAAGAAAGCTTCCTCCAAAAAAACCGACGAAAAGAAACCGGATGAAAAGAAGCACGCCGGCAAAAAGCGTGAAGAAAAGAAACCCGAGGATAAAAAGCCCGCACTGGAGCCTGCCGGGCAGGAAAAGCCCGCTGAGGAAAAGAAGGGCGATGCTCCCGCAGATGCTGCTAAAAACAGCCGTGCGGAGAATGCATATGTTCCCCAGGAAGGTGACGAGCCCGCATACGGTATCCTTGAGGTCATGCCCGAAGGCTATGGCTTCATCAGATGCGACAATTATCTTCCCGGCGAAAATGACGTTTATGTCTCGCCTGCGCAGATCCGTAAATTCGGACTCCGCACCGGTGATGTGCTTGACGGCGTAAAGAAGGCAAAGAGCCCTTCGGAGAAATTTTCGCCCCTTGTTTTCCTTAATACCGTAAACGGTTATCCTCTTTCGGAAGCGATGAAGAGAGTTGCGTTCGAGAACATGACTCCCATCTTCCCCAACGAGAGGATCCGTATGGAGACCGATGACGAAAAGAATATCGCCATGCGTGTCATGGACCTTGTAAGCCCCGTCGGAAAGGGACAGAGAGGAATGATCGTATCGCCTCCCAAGGCAGGTAAGACTACCCTGCTTAAGTCCGTTGCGCAGAGCATTCTTTTCCATAATCCCGAGACGCATATCATCATCCTTCTGATCGATGAGCGTCCCGAGGAAGTTACCGATATGAAGGAAGCGATCAGGGGCAGGAATGTCGAGGTCATCTATTCTACCTTTGATGAGATGCCCGAACATCACGCCAGGGTTTCCGAGATGGTTATAGAGCGTGCAAGAAGGCTTGTGGAGCACAGGGAGGATGTCGTTATCCTTCTCGACTCCATCACCAGACTTGCCAGGGCATATAACCAGGTCATCCCTCCCAGCGGAAGAACCCTTTCCGGAGGTCTTGATCCCGCGGCGCTCCATATGCCCAAGAGATTCTTCGGTGCCGCAAGAAATATGAGAGAGGGCGGATCACTTACGATACTCGCAACCGCTCTTGTCGAGACCGGATCCAAGATGGACGATGTCGTATACGAGGAGTTCAAGGGAACCGGCAACATGGAAATGATCCTTGACAGAAAGCTTTCCGAAAAGAGGATCTTCCCCGCCGTCGACCTTGCAAAATCCGGCACGAGACGTGAGGATCTCCTTCTTACAAGGGAAGAGCTCCGTGCAATGGAGATCGCCCGCCGTGCGCTCAACAGCCTCAAATCCGACGATGCTGCGGACCGCCTGCTCGAGGAGTTCAAGAATACCCGCTCAAATGCGGAACTTGTGCGCAATATAAATGTAAGAAATCATGTATAAATAACACTTGCAAACACCGCCTGCATCTGATATTATAGAAAAGCTGTTTGTGGCTGCATAAGCAGTGCGGATGAGAACAGACATTATTTACATTTATATAGAGAGGTGAAGAAAATGAAGGAAGGAATACATCCCCAGTATTATCAGGCAACCGTTACCTGCAACTGTGGCAACACTTTTGTAACCGGTTCAACAAGACCTGAGATACACGTCGAGGTTTGCTCCAAGTGCCATTCGTTCTATACCGGCCAGCAGAAGAGCGCAAGAGCCGACGGACGTATTGACAAGTTCAATAAGAAGTACGGTCTTAATAAGTAATTGTAACAAAGGGTTGAGGCCTAAAGCCTCAGCCCTTAATTTTTTTAAGGAGCGGTTATGGCCGGACGTAAAAGATCAAAAGTATATTCCGGGATAGGCGGACAGGCGGTCATCGAAGGCATCATGATGCGTAACGGTGAGAAGTATGCCGTAGCCGTAAGAAGACCCGACGGAAAAGTCGATATCGATACCCAGACCCATAAGCAGTTCATGCAGGGAAGCTTTATATTAAAGGTTCCTTTTCTTCGCGGAATGTTCGTATTCATAGATTCGCTGATGCTCGGAACAAGAGCTATCAATTATTCGGCGGAAGCCTATGATTCGGAAGAAGCCAAGGATTCCGGAACATCGGGATCGGGCGGGGCTGTCGACGGTATCATGAACTCTCTTGTCATGATACTTGCATTTGCGCTTGCGATCGGACTTTTCATTGTCCTTCCGACCTTCCTTGCTTCCGTTTTTGAAAAGAGCATCAGAAATCCTTCGCTAGTTTCCGTTATCGAGGGTGCGATAAGGATCGTTGTCTTTATCCTGTATATGTTCGTTATCGGATTCATGAAGGATATGAGGACCATTTACCGTTATCACGGCGCCGAGCATAAGTGCATCAACTGTATCGAAAGAGGCAAGGTCCTTAATGTAGAAAATGTAAAGAAGAGCTCACGTTTCCACAGAAGATGCGGAACCAGCTTTATGTATATTTCCGTATTCATAAGCATCATCATCTTCTTTTTCATAAGAGTTGAGTACATTCCCATGAGGCTGCTCATCAGGATCCTTCTGATCCCCGTTGTGCTCGGAATCTCCTATGAGATCCTGCGCCTTGCCGGAAGAAGTGAGAATATCTTCGTATATATGCTCACATCACCCGGTATCTGGTTCCAGCATCTTACGACAAGGGAGCCCGATGCCAAACAGATCGAGGTTGCCATTGCTTCCGTTGAAGCAGTATTTGACTGGAGAAAATATCTGGCCGACAATTTCGGATTGGAAGTGGATGAAAACGGTGAGATCGTAGGTGCGGTTCCCGGATGGGAAGAGGACGATGATTACGCCGATGAAGACGATTACTTTGAGGGCGAGGATGACCTTGTCTATGCCGAGGATGACAGCGAGTATTATCCCGATGACGAAGAGCCCGATGAGCCCGAAGACGAAGAGTGATATCCTTTGAAAGCATCCGATCTGAAAAAAGAGATATTGAAAAGGCTTGAAAAAGCAGGTATACCCGATGCCGAAACAGACACAAGGATACTGCTTAAAGAGTATGCCGGCATAAGCATTTCGGACCTTTATGCGGATCCGGATAAAGAGCTTCCGGATTCATTTTCGGAGGATGAACTTGAAAAGGCACTGGAGCTGCGGGTAAAAAGAGTTCCTTTGCAGCATATAACCGGCAGGACCGGTTTTATGGGTTTTGATTTTAATGTTTCGCCGGCAGCGCTGATCCCGAGGCCCGATACCGAGATCCTGGCGGAAGAAGCTCTGATCGATCATCACGACGGGTCCCGCATTCTTGACCTGTGCACCGGCAGCGGCTGTATCATCATAAGCCTCCTTGCGCTTATGAACGACTGCTACGGTGTTGCAACCGACATCTCGAAGGATGCGCTTGCCCTTGCGGAAAAGAATGCCTCGGAGATACTCGGTGAAAAAAAGGAAAGATTAAGATTTTTCGAGGGAGACCTCTACGATGCGGTCCCCGCAGGTGAAAAGTTTGAAGTCATAGTTTCCAATCCGCCTTATATAAGGACTGCGGATATGGAGACGCTCATGCCGGAAGTAAAGGACCACGATCCCGCTATAGCCCTTGACGGCGGCGAGGACGGGCTTGTCTTTTACAGAAGGATAATAGAAGGGGCCGGGGGTTTCCTTTGTCCCGGAGGAGACCTGATCCTTGAGATAGGATTCGATCAGGCCGAAGACGTTACGAAGATCATGAAAGCAAACAGATTTACGGAAGTCCGGACAATCAAAGATTTCGGCGGATGTGACCGCGTTGTCAGGGGAATACTTTCCTCTCTTTAGCCGTGCCTGAATTTACACTGTAATTCTATTCACGGATAAGGAGAAAATCATGTTTGAACAATTGGATGAACTCCTCGGAAGATACGAGGAAATGAACAGGCAGCTCCAGGATCCCGCCATAGCGGGCGACGGAGCAAAGTTCCAGAAGATAATGAAGGAGCAGGGTGCTATAACCCCGCTCGTAAACGCATACAGCGAATATAAGAAGTGCAATACCGATCTTGCCGATGCCCTTGAGATGCTTTCTTCGGAGAATGACGAAGAGATGCGTACGATGCTCAAGGAATCCGTATCGGAGGGTAAGGCACGCATACAGGAGCTTGAAGAACAGATCAAGATCCTTCTTCTTCCCAAAGATCCCAACGATTCCAAAAACGTTATCATTGAGTTCAGGGCAGGTGCAGGCGGAGACGAAGCCGCTCTTTTTGCTGCGGAGCTTTACAGGATGTACGTACACTATGCGGAGAGCCAGGGATGGAAAACACAGCTTATCTCGGCGGATGAGACCGGCATAGGAGGCTTTAAGGACTGCACCATGACCATAATTGGAGACGGTGCATATTCGAGGCTCAAGTATGAGAGCGGAGTCCACAGGGTACAGCGTGTTCCCGAGACGGAAAGCGGCGGAAGGATCCATACATCCACGGCATCCGTTGCGGTAATGCCCGAAGCCGACGAGGATGTTGATATCGAGATAGATCCCAAGGATATAAGGATAGACGTCATGCGTGCCTCGGGAAACGGCGGTCAGTGCGTCAACACCACAGACTCGGCGGTACGTCTTACCCATTTCCCTACGGGGATAGTCGTATATTCCCAGACGGAAAAGAGCCAGATCCAGAATAAGGCCAAGGCTTTCGCACTCCTCAAGGCCAAGCTATACGATATCCAGCAGCAGGAAAAGCACGATGCCGAGGCGGAGCTCAGGAAGTCCCAGATAGGTACCGGAGACCGTTCTGAGAAGATCAGGACCTATAATTTTCCCCAGGGCAGGGTTACGGACCACAGGATAGAACTTACGCTCTATAAGCTCGATAAGATCATGAACGGCGATATCGGGGAGATCATAGACGCCTGCATTGCGGCCGACAGATCGGCCAAGCTTGCCAAAATGGAAGAAAATCAAAATTGAGTATGACATTTTTCTTTAATTTATGATACAATGGATTTTGTATCGGCATTATGTAAACAGGCATTCAGGGGGGATGCCGCATTATTAAGGAGTTTGTCATGTTCAGCGTAGGAGATTATGTAGTCTGCGGAAATAAGGGTGTGTGCAGGGTGGATCAGATATCACCCCTTGATATTTCGGGTGCAAGCAGTGAGGATTATTATATTCTCAAGCCTGTCTACAGCCCGGGCAGTACTGTATATATTTCCATGGAGTCCGCTGACGAGAAGCTCCGTGCGGTACTCACCAAGAAGGAAGCCGACAAGCTTATAAAGCAGATGCCCGGTGTTCTCGATATTACGGTAGATAACGATAAGCAGCTCGAGGGCGAGTACAAGAACTGTATCCGTTCCAATAACGCAATGGATCTGGTCAAGCTCCTCAAGACCATTTACCACAGGCGCGAGGCGAGATTTGCCGCAGGCCGTAAGGAGACCGCACTCGATGCGAAGTATTTCCGCATGGCCGGAGATTACCTCTACGGAGAGCTTGCCATAAGCCTCAATATTCCCAGGGAAGAGGTAGAAGGCTATATCGGAAATACTATTTCCTAAAGGTATTGACATGGGTTATCCCATGTGTTAATATGCATTTTGCGTGTGAAAACACGGACAACAAAGCAGAGCAGCCGCTCTCACCTGCAGGCTAAGCCAAACAGGTCCAGATGTCCGATCACTCTATGATCGAATATTGTAAGCGGCTAACTGCAAGCCGCTTTTTTATTTGTTTGGGGGATATATCAGGAGGTACTTAGTATTAACAACTTATTTATCAATGAACAGATAAGAGACAAGGAAGTCAGAGTCATCGGCGAAGCCGGCAATATGATCGGCATTATGTCCACAAAGGAAGCACTCGCTATGGCTCAGGATGCGGGACTTGACCTGATCAAGATCGCACCCACCGCAACTCCGCCCGTATGTAAGATCGCCGATTACGGCAAGTATCAGTACGAGCAGCTCCGCAAGGAGAAGGAAGCACGTAAGAAGCAGCATCAGGTTGACATCAAGGAGATCCGTATTTCTCCCAACATCGATACCAATGATGTGAACACCAAGATCAACTCCGCAAGAAAGTTCCTTGCAAAGGGTGACAAGGTAAAGGTTACGCTTCGTTTCCGCGGACGTGAGATGGCTCATATGAATACCACCAAGCATGTGCTTGATGATTTCGCTGAGCAGCTTTCGGATGTTGCAGTCATTGAGAAGCCTGCCAAGGTTGAAGGCAGGAGCATAATCATGTTTTTAACGGCAAAGAAAGAAGAAAAGCCGTCAAAAAATAAAGAAGAAGCACCAAAGCAAGATTAGGAGGAAGTAACATGCCCAAGATGAAGACAAGCAGTGCTGCAGCAAAGCGCTTCAAGGCTACAGGCACAGGAAAGCTTAAGAGAAACAAGGCTTATAAGAGTCATATTCTGACCAAGAAGAGCACCAAGAGAAAGAGAAATCTCCGTAAGGCAGCAATGACCGACGCTACCAACGTAAAGAATATGAAGAAGATCCTGCCCTATCTGTAAGGCAGACGCACCCGGCAGCGACATGTGCTGACGGTTAGATTGGAGGAAATTAGAAATGGCAAGAATTAAAGGTGGTTTAAACGCCAAGAAAAAGCACAATCGCGTTCTGAAGCTTGCAAAGGGCTACAGAGGCGCAAGAAGTAATCAGTATAGAGTTGCAAAGCAGTCCGTAATGAGAGCTCTTACCTCATCCTACTCAGGACGTAAGGAGAGAAAGAGAGAGTTCAGAAAGCTCTGGATCACCAGAATCAATGCAGCAGCTCGTATCAACGGTCTTTCATACAGCAAGTTCATGTACGGTCTCAAGAAGGCAGGCGTTGACATGAACAGAAAGATGCTCGCTGAGCTCGCAGTAAACGATGCAGCCGGATTCGCATCACTTGCTGAGATGGCTAAGAAAGAGATTGCTTAACTAAAAGTCAATATGGCTTTACATAAAAAGACAGCCCGTGTGGCTGTCTTTTTTGTAAGGAATATTGAAATGAGGGAAGTGATCAGGCTTTGTCGGCAAGGACTTTAAGAAGGTATTCGTAGGTGCGGCGGGTGGAGGAGATGGAGAGGCGCTCGGCGGGAGAGTGGATGTCCTGCATATCGGGGCCTATTGACACTGCGTCAATGTCAGGCGCCTTGTCCATAAAGAAGCCGCATTCGAGACCCGCATGGATGGCTTCGACCTTGGGAGCGTATCCGTACATCTCAGTGAAGACTCGGACCATCTTGTCGCGAAGAGGTGAATCCGGAGCGTATTTCCATCCGGGATATACTCCGGTGACTTTATTTGTTCCTCCGAATCCGGAGGTTATTATTTTGAGATCTTCAATAAGGGCATCTCTTTCCCGCGCAATGCTGCTTCGGACGGAGAATTCGGCATGAAGCTTTCCTTCCTGTATGTCGATGATGCCGAGGTTAAGGGAGGTCTGTACCAGTCCTTCTATGTCCCCGCTCATTGAGGTCACGCCGTTTGGAAGTGCTTTCAGAAACTCCGATGCCTTCCTTGCACTTAAGGATATGCTGACGGACGCCCGGGCTTTTGAGGTAACAGAGAATTCAAAACCCGGATCGGTGGTTTTGAAGCTTTCCTTTAATCTCTCTGCTTCGGCTTTTACGGTTTCGGTGACGGTATCGCCGCTGCTTTCGGGAACGCAGACGGTAACACTGCACCATGAGGGGATCGCGTTATCCGCATTTCCTCCTTTGATGTCTGTGATCACAGCGTCCGGAATGCAGCCCAGTATCCCGCCGATGACTTTGATCGCATTTGCCCTGCCGAGGTGTATCATCTGACCCGAATGTCCGCCGGTAAGTCCGGAAACGCTTATCTCGAAGCAATTGTCTCCCGAAGGAGCGGATGAATCGGGATCGAGGAAGCAGGAAACTCTTGCTCCGCCTGCACATCCTACGGTGAAGATCCCTTCATCCTCTGAATCAAGATTGATCAGCCTGCGGTTCTTTATATTGCGTATATCAAGTCCGGAAGCACCTTCCATTCCGGTTTCTTCGTTGGCGGTGATTATGACTTCCAGATCGGGGTGGGGGATGTCATCAGCTTCCAGTATCGCAAGTGCCATTGCAACGGCTATTCCGTTGTCACCGCCTAGTGATGTTTTATGTGCACCGATAAGGTCTCCCTCAACGAAAACATCGAGAGGAGTTGTTTTCATATCTATTCCCGATCCTTCTTCACATACTGCGACCATATCCATATGTCCCTGAAGGATCACGCCGGGCCGGTCTTCGTATCCCGGAAATGCCGGCTTTTTAAAGATGATATTTCCGGCCGCATCGGCTATATATTCCAGGTCATTTTTTTTTGCGAAAGCGATGAGATATTCCCTGATGCCGTCAAGGTTATATGAACCGTGAGGGATCTGTGTTATCTCTTCGAAATACCCGAATACTTTTTCGGGTTTAAGTGAATCCAGTACTGCCATTTTTTGTCTCCCGTAATCTCTTAAAAACTTCATTTATCATAAACCTTTATGAGGGAGATAAAAAGAGGTCTTTTCTTTAATTTACGGCTCATTGAGCGTAATTTATGGTATAATTTACATAACTTTGTGAATGTATCTCTTGAGGGGGCATAAATGAAAGTTACCATTCTGGGCGCAAGAGGTTCTATTCCCACCGAAGGAAAGGATATGCTTGAATTCGGAGGCGGTACTTCGTGCGTACTCGTAGAAAACCACGATCAGGCTATCTATCTTGATGCCGGAACGGGTATGATATGCACTCCCGACATCGGAGATAAAGCTATTTCTGTTCTGCTGACTCATCCGCATCTGGATCACATTCTGGGATTTCCTTTCTTCCCGTATATTTCAAATAAAGACAGGAAGATTGATATCTATGCGGGAAAATGCGGAGATCTCGGCACATTTGAACAGCTTGAGGCGCTTTATAAGAATCCTTTCTGGCCGTGCGGACTGAAGGATTATCCTTCGGATGTGTCATTTCATGATATTGAGTTTCCTTTGAATATCGGAGCGTTTACCGTTACGGGCATGCCTTCGGTTCATCCCGGCGGATCGCTTGTTTACAGGCTTGAGACGGACGGTCGCTCGGTCGTATATGCAACGGATTACGAATACGAAGAAGACAAGGTTTCGGAGCTTATAGAGTTTTCACATGACTGTGACCTTCTTCTTTTTGATGCGCAGTATACCGATGAAGAATTCGAAGCAAGAAGAGGATTCGGACATTCGACGGTCGCACAGGGCATGATGATAATGGAAAAGTCCGGTGCGAAGAACATACGCTTTGTACATCACGATCCCAGGCACACCGATGATTTCCTCCGTGAGATGGAAAGACCGATAAAGTGTGCGACGGCTGCATTTGCCAGAAAAGATGAGGTGATCATCCTTTGAGTGATAACGAGTTAAGAAACAGCATAGGCGAGACGGGCTATACGCTTGACCGGATGATACGCATCGCGCTGGATCTTTCGGCGGAGAATGATTTTGACCTCCTGATGCAGAAGATCCTTCTTGAAGCGATGGATATATGCCACTGTGATGCCGGTACGGTTTATGTTCTTGAAGAGGATCATCTGAATTTCCATACGGTCCTTACCAAGTCGCTCGGAACCAGTCTCGAGGAACAGAACCGCAACAAGAATCTTCCTCCCGTTCCTCTTGGAAGAAAGAACGTCTGTGCATGTGCGGCTCTTGATAAAAAGAGGATCAATATCCCCGATGTTTACGAATCCAAGGATTATGATTTTACCGGAGCCCAGAAGTACGATGCGATAACACATTACAGAACCGGCTCCATGCTCGTTATTCCGATGGATGATGACAAGGACGATATCATCGGAGTGCTTCAGCTCATAAATGCACAGGACGAAAACGGCAGGACGATCCCCTTCGATCCGGCTTACGAGCAGATAATTTCGGCACTCGCTTCACTGGCCGCGGTGAGCCTGAATAACCACCAGCTTGCACAGGAAGTAACGGATACGCTTCATTCATTTGTCGAGGTCATGGTAGATGCGATAGATGCAAGAAGCGCATACAACGCAAACCACACAAGAAGCATGGTAAGGTATGCGGGAAGATTCATTGACTGGCTGAAGGAAACCGGTAACCCGTGGACATTTACGGATGACCAGAGGGATGCATATCTGATGAGCATCTGGCTTCACGATATAGGAAAGCTGATCGTTCCGCTTGAGGTGCTCGATAAGCCGGACAGGCTGGGACCTCTAAAGAGTTTGATCAAGAGCAAGGTTGACATCGCATGTCTGATGGAGAAGGTGGAGAGCCTTCAGAATCCGGACCGTATCTCCGAATGCAATGCAAGGATCGATACGATCAGGAATGCATATGAAGTTATTGAAAAAGCAAATACCGCGGGCTTCCTTCCCGATGAAAGGATAGAGGAGCTTAAAGGATTTGCAGGTATAAAGATAAAGAATGCCGAAGGAGCGGAGATACCGCTTCTGGATGAAAAGGAAGTCGAAGCGATAACCATCCGAAAAGGAACGCTCACCGATTCCGAAAGACAGCAGGTTCAGAGCCACGTTGTATATACAAGGCGAATGCTGGATAAGATGCATTTTAAAGGTATCTACAAGGAAGTTCCTTTCTGGTCGGGATCCCATCATGAATTCCTGAACGGAAAAGGATATCCGAAGGGACTTTCGGCAGATGAACTTCCGGATCAGTCAAGGCTTCTTACGATCATCGATGTATATGATGCACTGACGGCGGAAGACAGGCCTTATAAGCCGCCTATGCCACCCGAGAAAGCGTTTGAGATCCTTCGCAGTATGAGGGATGACGGACAGATCGACGGAAAGCTTCTCGATGAATTCATTGAGAGCGAAGCCTGGAAAAAAGAAGAGTGATCGATAGACTCTGTAAATACACACTGATCAATTAATAAACTGTGAAAATCATAGAATGATACACGGGGGAAATTATGAAAAAAACACTAGATAAAAAGAAGATCATCATCCTTGCAGTGATCCTTGCAGTGATCATTGCTGTGGTTGTCGGACTGCTGATACGTAAGAATGCGATAAGCGCAACGACAATGAGAGTCATCCGATACGAGGGAACCGTTAACCTGAAGGATGACGGCGTTCTCAAAACCCTCAGGGAGAATCTCAGACTGAACAGCGGAAACGAGATCGATACCGATGCACAGAGCCTTGTATCGATAAGCCTTGACGAATCCAAGGTCGTTACCGTTGATGAACTGTCCAGTGCGGACTTCAGCCAGAGCGGAAAGAATCTCAACCTTAACCTTAAGAGCGGTTCGCTGTATTTCGATGTTCAGAAACCTCTTGCTGCTGATGAAAATTTCGATATATCTACTTCGACCATGATAGTCGGTATCCGCGGAACCTCGGGATGGGTCAGCTGTGTTGACGGAGTCGAAAGCTTTATCCTTACAGATGGTCATGTACATATCATCGGAACCAACCCCGTTACCGGAGAGGTTAAGGAGATAGATGTCAATCCCGGACAGAGAGTAACCGTATATCTGTACAATGACAAAACCGTGGACAGCATCATGTTCACCGTTGAGGATATAACCGAGCGTCAGGCTCCCGAATTTATTCTTAATATCCTGAGAAACGATTCCGCACTTCTTGACAGGGTATGTGCAGCTACAGGATGGGACAAGAACTGGATCCTCGGCATTGTCGAAGAAGATCCTGCTGTCGTAACTCCCGAGCCCGAACCCGAGCCCAATCCTGAACCCGAACCTGCTTCGACCGAGTCCGGACATGAGCATGTATATTCTTCCGAAGTTACAAAGCCTGCCACCTGCGGAAAACCCGGCGTGATGACATATACCTGTGAATGCGGAGATACCTATACTGAAGAGATCCCTGCAACAGGAAATCACAGCTATACTTCAAACGTGACAACACCCGCAACATGTGCCGTTCCCGGTGTTATGACATATACCTGTTCCGTATGCGGAGACAGCTATACCGAAGTTATACCCGCAACCGGTGAGCATGACTTCCAGGGCGGAGACTGCCAGCATCCGATGATCTGTACAGTGTGCGGTGCTGAGGGACCTTTGGGTGAGCATCAGATGGCGACAATCCACTGTAATGCGGAGACTCATGAGGAACAATACGCTCCGAATCCTCAGTTTCCAACAAATACTGTCACGATTACGGTGGTTGATAAGCCCGAACATGACGAAACCCTTTGCCTGATCTGCGGATACAGACCGTAAATGGAATTTTTCATGCAGCGGGACGGATGTCGTATCAAAATATAATTATTTGAGGCACTGATGAAAATATTTCAAAACGAAAGATCAAGAACACTGATCATATCCCTTCTGTCATCACTCGTCCTTACGCTTCTAATAGCAGCGGGCGGGGTGCTTGACAGAGTGGACCTGTGGGCACAGGATTCATGGTTTCAGAGCGACAAGGCTCTGGACGGTGAGATCATTGTGATAGGTATCGATGATGCTTCGCTTGATGAGCTCGGACCCTACAATACCTGGGACCGTACCTATATGGCTGCTGCTCTGGAAAAGCTTGCCGAAGATCCGGAAATGAAGCCTGCTGTTGTTGCGATAGATACTCTTTACATCGAAGAATCGACGCCCGAAGCCGACGGAAGACTTGCGGATGCTGCGGCGGAACTTGGTAATGTCGTAACGGCTTCCTTTGCCACCATCGGTTCCAAGGTCATAACCGAAGGCAATAATACTTATTTTGCCACAGATGCGGTTCTGACTTATGAAGAGCCCTATGATGCACTAAGGGACGTTACTACCCAGGGACATATAAATGCAATGTACGATACCGACGGAATACTCCGTCATGCGCTTTTGTATGTCAAGCCCGAGGGCAATACCGTTTATTCGATGGCTTACGAAACAGCCAGGCTCTACGGTGAATACAACGGCTTTGAGATACAGATGCCTCCCGCAAGCTCGGGCGGTCATTACTATGTTACGTATTCGGCCAAGCCCAGGGGATATTATGACGGTTATTCCTTTTCGGACCTGATAAACGGAAGGATAGATCCTCAGAATTATGCCGGTAAGGTGGTATTTATCGGACCCTACGCAAAGGGACTTCAGGACGAATACTTTACGACCATCGAGCGTTCAAAGCTGATGTACGGTGTCGAGTATCAGGCCAATGTCGTACAGATGATACTTGAATCCAATTACAAGACGGAAGTCGGAAAATTCCCGCAGGCCATAGTTCTTTTCATCGTATGCTTTGCATTATTCCTTCTTTTCCAGAAGGTGGGCATCAAGCTCTCGACTGTCATCGCCGCGGCGGCAGCGGTGCTCAGCATCGGTATCGAATACGTTCTTTTCAATGTGAAGATCGGCGGAGTGGGGCATGTCCTTCATCCTCTGTGGCTTCCGGTCGGAATACTTGTTTTCTATATTGCTTCGATAGTCATCCACTATGTGAAATCAACGCTTGAAAAGAGACGTGTGACCAGGACATTCGAAAGATACGTTGCTCCCGAGATCGTACGTGAGATATTAAAGGACGGAACCGAGGCGCTTTCACTCGGTGGAAAGACAGTCGATATCGCAGTCCTTTTCGTAGACGTAAGAGGCTTTACCACGATGTCCGAAAGACTCGATCCGGAGAAGGTTGTTTTTATCCTCAACAAATATCTGACCATGGCGAGCGGATGCGTTGAAGCCACGGGCGGAACTCTCGATAAGTTCGTCGGAGACGCGATGATGGCATTCTGGGGCGCGCCTCTTCCCCAGGAAGATCCTGTCATGAATGCGGTAAAGACCGCAATGGGAATCGTCGAGGGTTGCGCAAGGGTTTCCGAAGAACTTAAGGCCGAGATCGGTGAAGAGCTCCGGGTAGGTGTCGGTGTCAACTACGGTCCTGCAGTCGTCGGAAATATGGGTGCGGAAAAGCACATGGATTACACTGCGATAGGAGATACGGTAAATACCGCAGCCAGACTTGAAGCAAATGCACCGGGCGGAAAGGTGTATATCAGCCGCAGTGTTGCGGATGCTCTTGAAGGACGCATCACATACACTTCGCTCGGCGATACGATCAAGCTTAAGGGCAAAGCCGAAGGCTTCGAGGTTCTTGAGCTTAATTCCATAAAATGATCTGCCGGATATGAGGCATTTACGAGGAGTATATGGTAACCAACGACGAAGGCTTAGTACATTTTAAACATAACATCATGGAGGAGGTCTGCAGGCTTGCCTGGGATTCAAACCTCAATGAAGATACCAAGGCTGCACTGGTAGAGAAGATCATTCCCGGACCGAAACCGCTGTTCAGATGCTGCATCTACAAAGAGCGTGAGATCGTCCGTGAGAGGATACGTCTTGCATGCGGGCTGGATACATCGGACAATATCGGATCCGATAATTATGTGCAGGTCATTCATGCGGCATGTGACGAGTGCCCCCTGTCCGCTTATTCCGTCACGGACAACTGCAGGTTCTGTCTCGGAAAGGCCTGTATCAATTCGTGCAAATTCGGTGCCATCAGCCCCGGTGACATACGTATGCATATCGATCCCGCAAAGTGCAAGGAATGCGGGATGTGTGCCAAGGCCTGCCCCTTCGGTGCCATCGTCCATCTTCAGCGTCCCTGCAAGAAGGCCTGTCCCGTCGGTGCGATAACATATGATGAATACGGAATCTGCAAGATAGACGAGTCAAAATGCATCAACTGCGGTCACTGCATACACAGCTGTCCCTTCGGTGCGATAGGCTCCAAGACTTATCTTGTTCCGATAATAGAGGACATCCTTGCGGGAAAAGAAGTAATAGCCATGGTCGCTCCCGCAATCGAAGGACAGTTCGGTGAAGATATCGATATGGCTTCGATAAAGGCGGCGCTTTTAAAGCTCGGTTTTTCCGATATGGTCGAAGTCGGGCTCGGCGGTGACATGACCGCCGCATTTGAATCTCATGAATGGAGCGAAGCCAGAAAAGAAGGCAGGAAGATGACCACCTCCTGCTGTCCTGCATTCATAAATATGCTCCGCAAGCATTTCCCCGACCAGTACCGTGACAATAAGTCCACGACCGTTTCCCCGATGTGCGCGATATCCAGATATCTTAAGCTCACACATCCCGGATGCACCACGGTCTTTATCGGACCATGCATTGCCAAGAAGGCGGAAGCAAGGGAAGAGCGCATTCCCGACAATGCGGATTATGTTATCACGTTCGGTGAGCTGAGGGCACTCTTAAGGTCAAGGGATGTGGCACTCGAGCATGTGGACGGCGAGTATCAGCTTGCATCTTCATACGGAAAGAAATTCGCATCCAGCGGCGGTGTTGCGGGTGCGGTGCTCGAATGCATGCGGGAAAGAGGAGAGGATACATCAGATATAAAGCTTTTAAAGGTTGCGGGCGGAGAGGATTGCCGCAAGGCTCTTCTTATGCTTAAAGCCGGAAAACTCGAAGAGGATTTCATAGAAGGAATGGTATGCCCCGGCGGATGCGTGGGAGGACCTTCCAAGCATGCGACGGAGGCTGAGATAACCAAAGCAAGAAACAATCTTCTTGCAAAGGCCGATGACCGTAAGATACTTGAAAACCTTAAGGATTATCCCATGGATAAGTTCTCCATGAACCGTCACGGACATATGGACCCCGAGCTGGTAAAGCAGGTTTTTCCCGATTGAGAGCGGAGAATTTTAGCGGGAGTCATATGAATCGAAATGTGGAAAATATGACGTGATTGTGGTATTTTATATTTACTTACGTTTGGCAGGTTTATCCCGGCATTTGACCGGGAGTAAGTTCGATTATATGTTGTGTGCGACTGTAGTATATCGGTAGTACATCAGCTTCCCAAGCTGAGGAGGCGGGTCCGACTCCCGTCAGTCGCTTTTCCGGAAACCTTGTGATCCCAGGATTGCGAGGTTTCCCTTGCATTAAGATAAAACATATCTTGTGAGTGGGTTTTTAGGAGGTAGTTATGGGGCTTGTTTCAACAAATGACAAATGTATAGGCTGTAACAAGTGCATCAGAGCCTGCAGCAGTATGGGCGCAAATGTTGCGACCGAAAAAGGCAGGGGAAATATTATTGATGTCGATCCCGAAAGATGTATAGCCTGTGGTGCATGCCTTGATGCATGCGAGCACGGAGCAAGGGAATATACCGACGATGTCGAGAGATTCTTTGATGACCTCAGAAAAGGTGTTAGGATCTCGGTTCTTATCGCCCCCGCTTTCCTTGCCAACTATCCGAGGGAGTACGAGAAGTATCTCGGAATGCTCAAAAAGCTCGGCGTAAACAGATTCATCAGTGTATCCTTCGGCGCCGATATCTGCACCTGGGGATATATCAAATACATTACCGAGAATAAGTTCCTCGGCGGAATCTCACAGCCCTGTCCCGCGGTTGTCGGATATATTGAGCGTTATACTCCGGAGCTTATCCCGAAGCTCATGCCCGTTCAGTCTCCGATGATGTGTGCCGCGATCTATCTGAACAAGTATATGCACGTAAGCGACAAGCTTGCATTCATCAGCCCCTGTATAGCGAAAAAGAATGAGATAGACGATCCCAACAACAAGGGATATATCTCTTACAATCTTACCTTCAAACATCTTGTCGAATATCTCAGGAAGAATCCCGTGAGCGGAGCTTCGCCTTACAAGGATGAGATAGAATACGGTCTCGGATCCATCTATCCCATGCCCGGAGGATTAAAGGAGAACGTTTACTGGCTGCTCGGGGAAGATGCCCTTGTAAGACAGATGGAAGGCGAGCATCATATGTATGAGTATCTTCAGCACAATAAGGAACTCCTCAAGTGCGGAAGATCTTCCTACCTGTTCGTTGATGCCCTCAACTGCACCAACGGATGTCTCTACGGAACCGGAACGGAAGTACGTGAAGATATGAGAGAAGATGTCTTCATGGCCATCCAGAAGATCAAAGCCGACAGCAAGAACCATTCCAGGAAGTCTGCATGGGGAAGGGAACTTACTCCGGAAAAGAGACTTGCGGCACTCAATAAGCAGTTTGCCGATCTTAACCTGAATGATTTCCTCAGGAAGTACACTGACAGAAGCGCGCAGTGTAAGGTCAAGACGCCGAGTGCGAAAGAGCTTGACGATATCTTCAGACAGCTCAAGAAGGACACTCCCGAAAAGCGTTCCATTGACTGCGGATGCTGCGGATACGAATCCTGCGAAGAAATGGCAGTTGCGATCTACAACGGATTCAACCATATCCATAACTGCGTACACTTCATCAAGGACCGCGCGTACGAAGAGAAGGATAAGGCTCTTGAACTTTCGGAAGAAGTTACAAGGACCCAGGATGCGATGCGCGACAAGAAGCTCTCCATCGCGGATGAGATCAGTTCCGATTTCGATACCATGAGAAATACCATCGGACAGATCGAAGAGACCAGTAACGAGAATGCCCACCAGACCGAAGGCATATCCAAGGAAATGGGTCAGGTAAATGATTTTGCGAACGAGCTCAGAGAGGTCCTTGAGAAGATCGAATCATACCTGAACAGACTCGAATCCAATAACCTTGCCGTTATCGGAATCGCATCACAGACCAATCTTCTTGCACTCAACGCATCCATAGAAGCTGCACGTGCTGGTGAAGCCGGAAGAGGTTTTGCGGTAGTTGCGGATGAGATCAAAAAGCTTGCCGAGGATTCCAAGACGACTGCCGATGACAGTAATGCCAATAACAAGGATGTAAAGGAAACCATAGAGCACCTTATCGAAGAAGCGGAAAAGCTTACCGAGATAGTCCGGAGCGTAAGCGGAAGAGCAACAACACTGGTTGCATCCGCAGAAGAGACAGCCGTTTCCATCAGTCTTATGAAGGATATGACCGACAATGTCGAAAGCTCGCTCAGACAGGTACTGGAAGATTAAATCCTACGATACATAAAAAGAAGACCCGTCAAGGGTCTTCTTTTATTGCGTTCAGATTGATCCGGTCATTCGATCACATCTGAGATCTCAAATTTTCCTTCGCCGATCATACTGTAGATATCATCAATGGGCACCGGTTTGCTGTAGTAGTAGCCCTGCAGCCTGTCGCATCCGACCATGGTCAAAAACTCTACGCATGCTTCGTTTTCAACGCCTTCCGTAAGCGTCTTCATTCCGAGATTATCCGCAAGGTCTATGATCGTGCATATGATCTTCTTGGAATTCTCGGTATTATCCTCGTATTCGGGATCTCCGAAATTCTTGAGAAATACCATATCTATCTTGAGCACGTCGAAGTTGAAATCCTTGAGCACGTTGAGGGATGAGTATCCGGATCCGAAATCATCAAGCCACAGACTGTAGCCTTTTTCGTGAAGGATATCCATCGATTTTTTGAGTCCTATGGTATCGTCCGTCAGGGCGCTTTCCGTTATCTCAACATGGAGATATTCCCTGGGGATGTTGTATTTGGTGACGAGCCCTTCAAGTACAGCGATCGCATCCATCAGCTCGAAATCAAGTCTTGAGAAGTTGAGCGATACGGGGAAGATCTTTTCTCCCTTATCGAGTCTTTCCCTCATATCCCTGCATACCGTTTCATAGATGCATTTATCAAGCTTTTCGATCTGACGGGATTCTTCAAGCACCGGTATAAATACTCCGGGTGAAAGGAAACCGTATTTGGGATCTATCCAGCGTGCAAGTGCTTCACATCCGCACAGTTTCTTATCTTCCGACCATACAACGGGCTGGTAGTAGACCTTGATGTATCCCTCGCGGACCGCTTTGTCGATATTGTTGATGATGTAGTTGCGGATCTTGAAGTTCTCGGCCATCTTTTCGTCGTACTCCACATACGATCTGTCTGCCTGATGGCTGATGGTGGTGCACGCATATCTTGCCCGGTCTATCTCGAGACGGGGATCTTCGAGTTCACCATTGGGGCGGTATGCTCCGACCTTGAGTGTCAGATAAAGCTCGTCGGGAGTATCCTTTCCGATGGAATCCTGAAGCTTTTTGATCCTGTCGAGGTAATCCGGTTTATCGGTAAGTATGGTGAAATGGTCGTTGGAAAGCCTTGCGTAGGAATCGCCTTCGAAAAGCTCGGTAATCCCTTTTGCAAGATTTATCAGCAGTTCATTACCCTTAATATAACCCAGAGAGTCATTGTATAGTTTGAAATTTTCTATATTGATGAAAAGATAAACGAGTTTTTCTTTGTTGATCGTTTTGAGCTGCTCGAATGCTCTGTCCGTAAAGCCCTTGGCGTTCGGAATGCCGGTCAGTTCATCGGTTACGGATGCGATCATGAGCTTTTCCGATTTTACCGCTTCGGAATGACGCTGGTGATAGATGCTTACAACGACAGTGATCATAGAGATATAGAAGGTCGCAAAATTGATCTTGTCGCCTTCGTTCATTCCGAGTGTGCCGTCTTTAAGGGGAACATATCTGTCCAGGTAGAAAATATATCCGTTGCCTATCGCCCACAGCATAAGGAATGATATGTACGGGCGCCAGATCAGAAGGCATGCGGCATAGAGGACCATGGTAAGAAAGCACAGGATCATCCTTCCTTTTGAATAATCGTTTGCCGAAACGGTCCATCCGAAATACATGCATATGCCGGTGAAGATGAGAGTGAGGAAAAGACTGAGCCTTTTGGATCTGCCTATCTTGTTCTTAAGATAGAGAAGCGAATAGACAAGCATTATCGCACCCATCGCAAGGAGCATCCAGTAGCTCTTGGTATATGTAAAGAAGCTGTCGAATGTGAATTCGTATTTTCCCGAGAAGATGTATTTGTTCAGATATCTGACTATCATCCATGTTTCGAGAACTATGATGATAGCAGCCATATATATCGTGGAGCGGACATTCGCATCACGATGGAATTTTTTTTCGTAATCGGACATTTTGAAGAATCCGAGTGCGGCAAGGATCTTCTTTCCGAGACTTTCCTTCTTTTCCATATGTTATTCTCCCCAAAAAAGTGCCCGTATTTATGCGACCGGGCTTCGCAAAAGATTTCTTTTCTCAGGATGCGTTTTCGAGAGCATCGGGATCGTAAACTTCCGCATTTACAAATGCGTCGGTCCTCAGTCTTACATTCTCCTGAAGATTCCTGTAGAAAAACTGGTAGTCGTAAATATGATAAGCACCGCGCGGAAGTCCCGTGATTGAAGAGGGGTAATCCGAAGGTGATATATCCGTCATTTTGAGCACACCGCGATCCGTGTCTATGTAACAGCCGCAGAGTGCCGGGATCTCGTTTGTGATATTACCTGAACGGTCCGTAAAGCATGCGCCCTTGTTTTCTTCCTTTATGGCGGGCACGGAATCCGTTCTCCAGCTGAGAGGATTAATACAGATCGCGTGGACGTCCGAAGGATAGATGAATGTTCCGCCGACGGCTTCATCTTCGCATTCGAAGCTGACCACCACTCCGGTATCATAATCCATCTGTGCGGGAACTATCTGAGGATATGCGGCAATTTCTTCATCGGTGACCGGCCATCCGATGGCATATACGGCGATCAGTCCGGAGTAAAGCTCCTCATCGCCGAAGTATTCCTTCATCAGTCTGATGCACATGTCGGCTCCCTGCGAAAAGCCCGCAAGGATTATGGGACGGCCGTTGTTTTCATTTTCAAGATACCATTTGAATGCGCGGGATACATCGCTGTAGGCGATCTCCAGATATTCTTCCCTTTCATCCGGGGATAGATCGTAGACCTTCATGGCAGCCTGCCTGTAGAAGGGGGCATACATTCTGGTGCAGTCTTCGTATATGCCGCGTTCCATGTTGAGTGCCCCGACGAAATTCCTCATGGTGGAGGTATCAGAAAGCGACATATTATGATCGTCACCCGTATAAACAGTCGGAGCTATAAGGAAAAGATCCGCGGACATATCATCACCCACCGCAAAATATGCCCAATTTGAAACGAGGGAATATTCGGGTTCCTTTTCGGTGTGATATGAAGCGGCATAGACGATGCCGGCGATAAAAATGATCAAAAGAAAGCCGGTAAGAAGGATTATTCTTTTTTTGATTCTCTGATCTTCCATAGATATTGTAATTATAACTCTTTTTAAGGCTATTACTCAACGCTTAAGTAAGCATTTCCCATATTTTTCTAATGCCTGAGTTGTGATATAATAACTGTTTGTCAAAAAGAATAAATAACAAAGGATATATAGACGTGAAGGGCGTTAAGAGATTTGCCGCCACCTTTTTAATAATCACCGGATTGGTATTGCTCCTGGCAGAGGGAGCGTATGCCTATCTTTTGCATACCCGTTTTGAACTTTTCGGACATCCATGTGATATCTATATGGAAAGCATCAGCTTCGAAGGAAGCGAGATAACAGATTTTGTCTCGCTTGAGAACGGACTAAGGAGATTCCCCCATCTGAAGACCGTGGATACCGGTTCTTTCATGATGTATGCGGAGGATGTTCCCGAGCTTCAGAGGACTTTTCCGGGCGTGATGTTCAGGTACGATACCTGGGTCAATATCGAAGGAAGCGATTATCCTGTAGATGCCACCGAGGTCAATCTTACCGATCACGGTTACACGGATCTTAATACCCTGATAGCAAAGCTTGCTTTCATGCCGGCTCTTGAAAGCGTATTTTTTGGTGAAAACCATATTACCGCCGCGGACAAGTTCACTCTTATGGACAGATTCCCCGGAGTAGATTTCAAGGTTGTGGAGATTTATAACATCGGAGGCGTTGATGCTCCCGCAAATGCGGACAGCATAGACCTTACATGGGCTACGATCGACGGCACTCTCATCGATAAGCTCAGTCTGTTTCCCGAGCTCAGATCGGTCAATCTTCACGGACATGACCTTACCTGGGACGAAAGACTTGAATATGCGAGAAAGTATCCGAAGGTCAATTTCGGATGGGACGTGGAATTCGGCGAGGAAGTATATGATTCCTATGAAGTCACGGAAATCGATCTTTCAAGACAGAAGTTTACGACGGACGATCTCGAAACACTGAAGGAACTGACGGAGCAGATCAGGGGACTCGAAAAGCTGATCGTCTGCGACTGCGGACTCGACAATGAAACACTCGGTGAGTTCAGAAAAGAAGTACCGGATGTCAACGTTGTATGGCGTCTGTACATGGGTAAATGGAAGCTCAGGACGGATCAGATCACTTTCTCCGTGCTCATCTACAACTACAATTACGAAAGACTCAGAAGCAAGGATATCCAGGTTCTCAAGTACTGTACGGATCTGAGATGTCTTGACCTTGGGCATCAGTCGATCGTTGATATCAGCGTAATAGGAGATTATCTGCCGGAGCTCAGACTCCTTATCATGGCAGATAACTGGATCAATGATCTGTCACCTCTTGCGAAGTGCAAGCATCTGCACTACCTGGAGCTTTTCGTTAATAACATAACCGATCTTTCACCGCTCGGGGAGCTTCATGAACTTGTTGATGTAAATATCAGCTACAACAGAAGGCTGAGCGATATCACTCCGCTGCTTAATTCTCCCATGATGGAGAGGGTATGGCTTGAGAGCACTTCCGTTTCGTCCGAGGATTTCGATCTTCTCGAAGCGACATATCCCAATGCCAAGGTGGTCCGTGTCGTAAGGGGAAGACCTTCCGTCGACCAGGGCTGGAGGGACGGCTGTGCCAGATACAAACAGATGATGGACATGTGGTTCAACAATTATTACGGTGACGAGTTCTATAAATATGATTATCTGGCCATTGAACTCGGACTCAGGGACGATGAGCCGGAAGAGAGCAGGGCGGTACCGTATTAGGGTCGAAAAACCGCGATTTTACAAGGAATTACGTACCCCTGCGGAAAAGAAAAAATAAGTGTTGCATTTAACGGTTTGCTATGATATTATTATCAAGCTGTTGAAAAACGGGGTGTGGCTCAGCTTGGTTAGAGCGCCGTCTTAGGGAGGCGGAGGTCGCGAGTTCGAATCCCGCCACTCCGATAAAGTCAGAACCCGTACACGAAGGAGACGTTACTCCGAGTGTTACGGGTTCTTGCTTTATCGGAGTGGATGCACTCACGATTAAAATAACTTCACCAACCGGTGAAGTTATTTTTTTATCGATCGTTAAATCGATTAAGGATTTTCTTGTCATATTGCTTGATTTTTTTGTCAAATTGACTATCCGGAACTCATTTTTCAGTTTTTTTGGTTGCCTTTTCCTGTTTAGACCATTAAAATTAAAATATCTATGAACAAACCTGAGGACATTGCCAGAAGTAAAATAATCAAGGTGTTCTTCCAGCTTACAGCACTCGGTTTTCTTGCGAGTGTGATTATTTTTGCTATCTCTTATTTCAGACATAACATCTCATACGATATAAGGTTATATGTCGTTCTCAGGGTCATTCTTCCCACCATAGTCAATCTGGCGGCTACGATTGCCACTTACTTCGTTAATAAATCACAGAGCTTCAATAATTACACAAAGTGTGCGGTATGCTCATTTGCGTTTGCGACCATTGGCGGAAGCTTTTCTTTCTGGAACGGCTATTACGTTGCACTCTGGTGCCTGCCGGTTCTTGCCGTAATGTTCTGCAGCGTTTTCCATGAGATGCACCTTCTTTTCAGCGTTACCGTTTATTCGATCATCCTTGTCGCGGTTTCGGCATTCTACGAAATGATCAGATTCCCCGACAATTATCTGTATTACCTCGAGATCATGCTTGTCGTTATGATGGTGCTTACGTGCGGAGCAATGGTTTCCCGCAACATGATCATATACAACAAGGAGATGTACAACATCCTATATGACGCCAACGAAAAGAGCGATAATTACCGCAAGCGTCTCGAGACCGACCAGCTGACCTATCTCCATACAAGACCTTATGCCCAGGAGAAGGCTGACATTTTCCTTCTCGATGCGAGCAAGGAGCATCCCGTTTCACTTGCAGTCGTTGACCTTGATTTCTTCAAGAGCATCAATGATACATACGGACACAAGAACGGTGACGTTGTTCTCTGGAAGTTCGGAGATACCGTCAATAAGAATATGAAGGACAACCTTGTAGTCGGAAGATACGGCGGAGAGGAATTCATCTTCGTATTTGACGGCGGAGATTATCACGACCATATCAAGTATATGGATGATCTCAGGGAGAAGTTCGGCAAGATACATTACAAGTTTACCGACAGGAGCGTAACCTTCAGCTGCGGTATCGTAACGGCTTATTATCCCACGACATTCTCCGATGCCTTCAAGTATGCCGATGCGGGCGTCTACTATTCCAAGGAGAACGGAAGGAACCGCGTAACGGCTTATCTGATGCCTCCTCAGACCAAGGAGCAGGATAATTACCCCAAGACCGGAGATCTCAGACCGGAAAACGGTACATGATCGTAAGGTAAATAATATGAAAACACTTAAGAACCGGTTTTCACCGGTTCTTTTTTGTGTGGAAAATTTTACACATGGCTTTGTGTATCATTCTCACTGTAAAGAAAAAACAACCGGTCATTACCGGATCAAATCTCGGAAAACAGGGAGGAAGATCATGAAGACACTCGGCAGGATAATCAAATCTGAATACGTATTCCTTGGGATACTGACTTTGCTTTTTATAGCCGCCGCATTCTTTCTTTTTTCAATCACGGTGAAAGGAAAGCCCGCAGACGACAATTCCGTATGGAATGAATATTATGCGCCGATGGAGAGCGAATATGTCAGTGAGGTAAGGGCATATCTTAATGACAGCGGATACGTTAATTCCGGAGTAACGCTGACACATACCACGGATGAGGAACTAAGCAGGGTATATACGCTCAGCATCCATCACAGAAGGCTTGAAGGATGCAGCGAGGAAAGGAGGGAGGAGATAAGCGAGATCCTTAAGTCAATGGGCTTTGAGGACGACAGATGCGTGATCTGCGTGGAGCTGTCCTGACACTCACGCGGAGTTAGATTTTTGACGGCGGATGGAGTATAATAGGTCTAGTTTTGAACTTGAAAGGAGACCATATGCCTACGCCTGTCGAAGGAGAACTTTACAGACATTTCAAAGGCGGTCTGTACAGGATCGTCACTATCGCACAACATACCGAAACCCAGGAGGGACTCGTGATCTACAGATCCGAGGATGATCCTTCCAAAGTGTGGGCCAGACCGGTCACTCTTTTCTGTTCACCCGTTGACAGGGTAAAATACCCCGATGCAGCGCAGGAAATGAGATTTGAGAAGGTAACCGGAGACGGCAAGGCCGTATCTTCCTCTGCACCCGCACCCGCTGCCGCTAAGGCTTCTGCGGACGGTGACGGACTCGATCCCGAGGTGGAGGCATTTCTTGATGCCAAGAGTTCAATTGACAGGATCCATATCCTTTCCTCGCTTAATCACAGGCTTACGGATGAGATGCTCATCACTATGGCGACAGCCTGTGACGTGGAGCTTCCCGAGGGAGATATCCGCACCAAGTACCAGTCCCTCAGGGAATCGCTTGTGATCCTCGGTAAGTATGAAGGCGAAAGACTCAGAAAGTGACTTTTGTACAGCCCCCTAAGGAGGGCTTATGTCATACAAACTTGAAGATAAAATGGTCATCGGAGTTTCGTCGAGAGCTCTTTTTGACCTTACAAAGGAAAACGAGATATTCGAAAAGGAAGGGCTCGATGCTTATCAGTCCTACCAGTTCGAACATGAGAAGGATATTCTTGAACCCGGTCCCGGTTTTTCGCTTATAAAGAGTCTTCTTGCTCTTAACGATAAGGATCCCGAGAATCCTCTGGTGGAAGTTATCATCATGTCCAGAAATTCCACCAACACATCCCTAAGGGTATTTAATTCCATCAAGCATTACGGACTTAAGATAACCCGTGCGGTGCTTGCGAGCGGTTCTTCGCTTTCGCCCTATCTGCAGGCATTCAAGACGGATCTTTTCCTGTCGGCATATGAGGACGATGTACAGAATGCGATAAACAGCGGTATCGCCGCAGGTATGATCCTTACCGATCATTCGTATTCCGGTGCGACCGACGGCTCCATAAGGATCGCCTTCGACGGTGATGCGGTGCTTTTCGATGATGCTTCCGAGGTCATCTATAAGGAAAAGGGACTTGAGGCATTTGAGGAAAATGAAGCAGTCAATGCGGACAATCCATTGAATGAAGGTCCCTTTGCAGGTTTCCTCAAAAAGCTCACCTGGATCAGGAATAAATACGGAGCTGACGAGTGTCCCATCCGTACCGCACTCGTTACCGCAAGAAGCGCTCCCGCCCATGAAAGAGTCATCAAGACGCTCCGCAGCTGGAATGTCAGGCTTGATGAAGCATTCTTCCTCGGCGGCGTGGAGAAGAAGGAGATCCTCAAGGCATTCGGTGCACAGATATTCTTCGATGATCAGTCCGTACATACCGATCCCGCAGCCGAAGAGGTACCCAGTGCAAGAGTTCCTTATAAGGGTGGACGCCTCGGATACGACGGAGATGTTAATAACGGGCCCGGAGATGCTTAGCACGGCCGTAAGGCCTGCGCATTTACCCGTGCTCGAAATATAAAGGAGAAGGCTCATAGCAGCCTGAAGTAAAGAAATGAAGCTTTTGACAATAACCATTCCCTGCTACAATTCCGCAGCATATATGAGAAAAGCGATAGAGTCGCTTCTTCCCGGAGGGGATGATGTAGAGATCCTTGTTGTTAACGACGGATCCACCAAGGACAACACTCTTGAGATCGCCAGGGAGTATGAAGAGAAATATCCGGGTATCGTACGTGCAATAGACCAGCCCAACAAGGGACACGGCGGTGCGGTCAATACCGGTATTCAGAATGCGACCGGACTTTTCTTCAAGGTCGTCGATTCCGATGACTGGGTTAAGAAGAGCGCATATGCCAAGATACTCGGCAAGCTCAAAGAGATCGTAATGTGCGGAGAAAAACTCGATCTTCTCATCAGCAATTATGTATATGAGAAGGACGGAGAGAAGAAAAAGAAGGTCATCCACTTCCGCAGGATGTTTCCCCAGGATGAGATCTTTACCTGGAGTGACTGCCATCATTTTTCAAAGGGTCATTACATCCTGATGCACTCCGCCATATACAGGACCCAGATACTCAGGGATTCCGGGATGGTTCTTCCGGAGCATACCTTCTATGTCGATAATATCTATGTTTACGAGCCTCTTCTTCATGTCGAGAAGATGTGCTATCTGGATGTCAACTTCTACAGATACTACATCGGACGCGATGACCAGTCCGTAAATGAGGAGATCATGATCTCCAGGATCGACCAGCAGCTCAGGGTCAATTATCTGATGGTTGATTATCTTGTAGATAATAAGGCTAAGGCTCAGAAGGACAAAAAGCGTTACAAGTACATGAGGAATTATCTTGAGATCATCACCACGATATCCTCGATACTCCTTATCAAGAAGAATACCGAAGACAGCCTCCAGGAAAAGAGAAAGCTCTGGACATATATCAAGGGACGTGACAGGCATCTCTGGGCTTACCTCAGAGGAGGACTTCCCGGAAATGCAATGAATCTTCCCGGAAGGGGCGGACGCAAAGTATCCGTCGAATGCTACAAGATAGCTCAGAAGATCTTCAAGTTTAACTAAAAGCAGGCACGGCAAGCTTCATACAGAATTCATCGATGCACTCCGAAAACCTTCGGGGTGCATTTTTGTGTGTTGACAATTGTATATAAAGTGTATATATTGAATATATACAATGATTAATCATTAAGGCGGAAAGGTTCATGCGCAGGATCTGACCGCCGCGCGCAAAGGAAATCCATATGGACATAATCATCAGTAATACCTCGGGAGTGCCCATTTACGAGCAGATCGAGGAACAGATCAAGAGCCTGATCATGACAGGCGAGCTTGCGGCAGGGGACGCCCTTCCGTCAATGCGTATTCTTGCCAAAGACCTTAAGATCAGTGTCATTACGACAAAGAGAGCATTCGAGGATCTCGAGCGTGACGGCTACATTGAATCCGTTGTGGGAAAGGGTAGCTTCGTAAAGGGAATCAATTCCGAACTCATGAAGGAGAATATGCGGTACGCCATCGAGGAATACCTGGAGAAGGCTGCCGATAAGGCGGTCATGGGAAAGATATCCCTTGATGAACTTAAAGAGATGCTTGAGATAATCTACGAGGAAAAAGCAAAAAAGTGAGGTGAACGGAGGAACCGTCCCCTCGTTCACCCGAAACAGATGTGCTTTTTGTTTCATGAGGTAAATACCAATGGAAGAAGTTAAGAACGTTATTGAACTTAAGAATGTCACCAAGGATTACGGTGATTTCAAACTTGATAATGTAAGCTTTGCGGTACCCGAGGGAACCGTATGCGGCTTCATCGGACAGAACGGTGCGGGCAAGACCACCACCATCAATCTGATCCTTGATGTCATAAAGAGGGATTCCGGTGAGATCACGCTTTTCGGCCAGCCGGTAGGTAAGGATACAGCTTTCTTACGTGAGGATATCGGTGTGGTATTCGATGAGATGGGCTTTCACGAATTCATGACCGGCCGTGATATCAATATCATGATGAAGAATATCTATAAGAACTGGGACGAAGAGGTATTCTTCGATAATCTGAAGAAGTTCTCACTTCCCTCTAAAAAGAAATGCGGAGCTTTCTCCAGAGGTATGAGAATGAAGCTGCAGATCGCGGTGGCTCTTTCACATAATGCAAAGCTTCTTATCATGGACGAGCCCACAAGCGGTCTTGACCCGATCGTAAGAAACGAGATGATAAATATCTTCCGCGAATTCGTAGTGGAAGAGGACCATACCATCCTTCTGTCTTCACATATCACAAGCGACCTTGAGAAACTTGCCGATGAAGTCGTCTTTATCAACGGAGGAAAAATAGTTCTTGCCGGCAATAAAGACGAGATCATGGAAAAGCATGCCGTCTTAAAATGCAGAAAAGATGAAGCATCAAAGGTCAGCGAATCCCTCATTGTTCATTCGGAGATCAGTGATTACGGTGCGGAGATGCTTGTTAATGACCGTCATGCTGCGGAGAAACTTTATCCCGATATGGTCATTGAGAATGCGGCTCTTGAAGAGATCATGATCTACTACGTAAACCGCAATCAGTCTGCTTCAGGTGCCGGGAGGTGAGCATATGAAGGGGCTTATCATCAAGGACATAATGTGCCTTAGAAAACAACTTACGCTGTTCTTTTTTGTCATGTTCGGAACGGTCGTGATATCGATAATGTTTGTCTTAAGTGCAAAGTACGGGAATATCGCCGTTATGGGCAGACAGATGCTTGAAATAAGCGAAAACGGGATGTCGCAGATAGACATCATCAATCTTGCCAATACCGTCATGATGCTGTTCATGATCCTTCCGATCGCATGCGTGGGTGATATGGTAAATGTTTTCATTGCAGACGGTAAAGCGGGATTTAACAGGGTGTCCTGTGTGATTCCACTGTCTGTAGGAAAAAGATTATTTGCAAGGTTTTTAACTATCTTCGCACTTTTCGGGCTTGGAGTAGCCATCGATACAGTGCTTGCTTTCATCCTTTCATTTCTGACCGATATCTGCAGCTTCGGTGAGATGTTCGGTGTTATGATCACAGCTGCTTCCGTGGTAAGCATTTATTCCGCAATCCTCATTTTTTATTGCATAGTGCTCGGATATGGAAGAGAAGTGTATGCCCAGGTTTTTGCAATCCTTACAATGATCGCAGTATTTGTGATCATAAGATTTAAAAGCATGAAAGAGATCTTCATCCGGATTTTTATTAATGAACAGGGCTTTGACAGTGACACCTTCTGGAAGCCGCTGAATTTCATCAAAGAAAAAGGATATGTATTTTTCATCATTGCATGCGCAGTTTGCATCCTGTCTTATTTTTGCAGTCTGAAAATTGCAGAAAGAAAGAGAGGTGTTATCTGATGGGCGGATTATTATATAAGGATTTTGCTTCCGTTAAGGGAAAAAAGGTGATCACCGTACTTTTGATCTTCACGTTTGTGATGATAACTCTTAAGATCATTGGAGTAAGGACCGATCTGTTTGCGGCGCTTGATATGGAGAATGTCGACGGAGAGCATATAAACCTGTTTGACACTTTTACATCCGAAGCAGTGTGGTTTCTGATCATTTTGGGAACAGGCTTTATCAATATGTGGGTTTCCGGGCTTACGGAATATGATGAGAAAAAGAAAAGCATGAATTATTTCTTATCACTTCCAATCGGCAAAAATACATATATCGCATCAAAGTATATCTTTATCGGAATCTGCTATTATGTGCTCTTATCACTTGTTTTCGTATGGTGCATAGTCTCTGAAGCTTTTATTCCCGAAGGATTCATGCAGGATATGATGATGGTTACACAGTTTTTTTCTCTTGAGATCATATGTGTGGCACTTTTGATCTCAGGCATAGAGATTTCAGCATATCTGATATTCGGAAGGGCAAGAGGACAGTTTATCAAAACGGCATTGGTCCAGCTCCTTGGAATACTTGCCATTGCCTATTTGTTCTTCGGCAATCTGAATGTGTTTGCAAACTGGGATATTCAGCTCCTTATCGACTGGTGTGAAGCCAATTCGTTTATGCTCACGCTTCTTTCCACCGTCTCACCTTTTATCACACTGGGGCTGTACTTTTTGTGTTACAGGATCACGGTAAAGGTTCTTGAGAGAAAGGAGCCGGTTTATGAATAATGCTCTTGCTGCAAAGGAAGTAAAGACGAAAACCAAAGAATTTACAGATGTTTCACGCCTTTTCATTTACCTTGCACTTACTTTTTTGATTTCATTTACATGGTTTTTCCTTGCAAATCCCGACGGTTCCACATGGGAAGACATGGGTCAGATGAGGCAGTCATTTGTCGCGCTCGGAATGCTGATTCCCGTCATGTGTCATGTTCTTACAAGAATGATCACCGGGGAAGGGTTTAAATTCAGCGGTGAAGATAATTCCTATTTCGGAATTGTACTCAAGGATAAAAAATGGATCTTCTTTTTAGCAGCGTGTCTGGTTCCGTGGATTTATATGGAAGCAGGAAATGCAATCTCACTTGCGATTGCTCCTTCGTTATTTGATCCGGAGTATTATCTGGAAATGGAAGTTGAAAAAAGAATGCTGTTACTCTTTCCGGTAACTGCAATGGTAAACGGAGTAGTCGTATCATTTGCCGCTTTCGGTGAAGAGGGCGGATGGCGCGGATATATGATGCCAAAGCTCATGAAGATCATGGGACGCGGAAAGGCATTGATATTCGGAGGAGTGATATGGGGACTCTGGCATGCTCCCCTTACCTGCATCGGTCACAACTTCGGAACGGATTACCCGGGATTTCCTTACGTCGGTATCGTGAAGATGTGCATCATGTGCGTTCTCATGGGCATCATACTTACATACATTACCGAAAAGAGCGGCTCGGTATGGCCGGCAGCGATCATGCACGCGGTAAATAACAACGGTCCCTCGATACTTGGGGGATACATTAATCCGGATCTTGCCCCGGATACGTTCTTCGGAAGGAACGCCGGATTTATCGGACTGATCATCGCACTGATCATTGTAATGATTCCAATTATGATAAAATGGAACAGAAAAAAATAATTTCTTTCGGGAATTTATAATGAAGAAGTATTCTGTTATATGCAGGTTAATAATTCTAACGCTTATATGCTTCGTGATCACGGGATGCGTAGATAAGGATCATCCTCCGATCATGATCGAAGGAGAAGATGATGCAAGAGCCGTTTATGAATGTCCGGACAATAATATGTTCGGATTGGAGAAGGTTGTCTTATTTGATAAAAGTGCAGTGATCGTATTCGATAAAACCCTATGTGACAAAGGGCGGAAGTACGGTGGCTTGTTGGAAGCCGGAGAAAATAACACGATAAAAACATATTGCAGTATGCACAATGTGTCGGCATATACAAATTTCGGCACGATCGAAGAGCGCGACGGCAGATATGTTGTTACCGCAGGGGTTAAATATTCCGATGCCGATCTGTATGATCCCGAAGAAGATGCGTTTATAGAAGGCGTCACGGTTGGGCAAAAATCCGTATATATAAAAGATGGCAGCTTTTATCTTATTTATCTGGAAAACACTTCAGATGACGAAATGACGTTCTATACACAGGAATATGATCCGGCTTCGGATACTTGGGGTGACATTGAGATATCCACAGCTCCTGTACTTGACCCGGTTCCCGACTGAAACCGTTAATATCTGCCTAATAAGAATTAACCGCAATATAAAAGGGACGGTTCCTTATCGGGACCGTCCCATGATTTTTATAACACGCCTTCACATACGGGACATTTTCCGCCGACCGGTGTGATGGTAGCATCACAGTAAGGGCATTTGATCTGGGCGAGGGGTATTGCTCCGCCGGTGGGGTCCGTATTTGAAACGGGTCTCTGAACCGGCTGCTGAGGGAATCCTTGGCCCATCATAGGCTGACCGGCAAATCCCTGCTGCATACCCTGCTGGGGGAATCCCTGACCCATCATTGGCTGTACTCCGGCTCCCTGCAGGGGAGCACCCTGATTCATGAACATTCCGCCGGCAGCGGGGCGGTTTGCCGCTGCGGCCACTGCAGCTTGTCCGGCGGCTGCCTGCATGGCTTTGGCCAGTTCATCCGGTGTCATGTTCAGGGAATATGATGCAGGCTGCACAGGTCCCTGGTTCATCCATCCGGTGATCATGTTTTTGATATTGTCGCCGATGCTGATGCACTCATTGTACTTATTGATGTTCATATTGGCACGGAGACCTGCGTTAGTGCTGAGCTTCCAGCCGGTGTTTCCGCCTGCGGTCATGCAGGTATTTCCGGTATCTACGGAAAAGCTGTTGATCTTGAACTTCATGTCGTCAAAGTAAGGATTGTTGACCCTGATGGTCACATAGAAGTCATAGGAATATTTATATCTGGGGGGAACATAGCTGACTGATTTTCCGTCAACGGTCCTCTTTTCCTCTGTTCTGTTTTCTCTTATATCGAGGTCACAGGCAGTTGCATCAGCAAAATCGAGAATATCGGGATTTCCGCCTGAAAGATCCTTATCGGAAGCAACGGTGAACTTGTTTGCCGAGGTGTCGACGAACAGCTTCTGGCTTCCGAGTCCGTATACCAGATTGGAATGAAATGCGCTGACCTTGCTCTGATTCGCTTCCCTGTATGCCAGCTGCTGCTTGATCTGTTCGACTGTGGAATGCCTTCTTTCGTCGAACCAGGGAGAGAGCTTATTTGCGCAGTTTTTGCAGAGATTTCCGTCTTCAAGCTTGCGGTTTCCGAGAAGCTTTATCTCTTCACCGCACACATCACAGATCTTTTTTTCAAACATTTTCCCCAAGATACCCATAGTTATTCTCCTTATGAAATCAAGATGTGATAAGATAGATAGTGTCTGTGACACCTTTTTCATTTTATCATCATTTAACTGATTTAACTACATGGATACATATATGAAAAGAATGATCATAAACCTTATGGCTGCCGGGCTTGCCATGGTTTTCTTTTGCGGATGCGAGTTTAAGCCTCCGATACCTGCTGACTGGTATGATGTGACTCTGGACTACTACGAAACCGGATTCGAGACCGGATGGGCCAATGAGGACCCTTCGGTATGGATCTCGGATGAGATGAAGGATCCTGATAACAGCTTCGGATATCTTCTGACGGACCTTGACGGGGACGGAGCAGATGAGCTTCTGATCGGACTTATGGATGATTCGGAAGTTACAAAGCTCACCGATATCTATATCTGGCACAGGGATATCGGTTCTTTCAGGATCATGACCGGCGGAGAGGGGTATTACATGTACCTGTGCGAGGGAAATGTTGTGAGGGCCGATTCCTGGTACGGTTCCGAGACCAAGACGGAGTATATGACATATGATTCGTCGGACAATTCATTTTTGATCATAGAAGGTCCCGCCGAACCGCTAAAAATTGAGCTGACAGAGTTTTAATACATAAACGTAACGACAGGATAATGAACCGCAGGGAGATAATATGGTCATCAAGGACGAAAGAATAGATGCCGGAAAGGCGTTCGACTGGGGAAGGACATCCGAGGAATACGCCAAATACAGGGATATATATCCTGAGGAATTTTATAAAAGAATAGTTGACCGCGGACTTTGCATAAAGGGTCAGAAGGTCCTGGACCTGGGAACCGGCACGGGAGTTCTTCCCAGGAATATGTATAAATACGGCGCCGAGTGGACGGGAAGGGACATCTCCCCCGAGCAGATAGAGCAGGCAAAGCGCCTTGCCGAAGAGAGCGGGATGAACATTGATTTTGCAGCTTCGGCTACGGAGGATCTTTCTTTTCCGGACGGAACCTTTGATGTGATAACCGCATGCCAGTGCTACTGGTATTTTGACCACGAGAAGGTTGTTCCGATACTTGCACGTATGCTCAAGCCCGGCGGAAAGCTGGTCTACCTGTATATGGCCTGGAAGCCTTTTGAGGATGAGATAGCGGGTAAGAGCGAACAGATAATCCTTAAGTATTCGCCCAAGTGGACGGGTGCAGGGGAAAAGAAACACGAGCTCTGGATACCGGATGTCTATTTTGAACGTTTCGACAAGGAAGATCACGAAGAGTACGACCTGAATGTCCGGTTTACGAGGCAGGCATGGCATGGGCGCATGAAGGCGTCAAGGGGTGTCGGCGCGTCTCTTTCACCGGATGAGCTTGCGGCGTGGGAAGAAGAGCACCGTAAGATGCTCGAGGAAAACGCTCCCGATGAATTTGATGTGAAGCATTTTGCGGCGATCACCGTTTTGAGGAAGAAATGATATGAAAGTATCGTCATTCCTGCATTTTGCGGGATTCGGCATAAAAACCGTTCTTTTCAAAAAGAAGGATCCGATCCTGGGAACAGTCATTCTTACTGATAAGTGCAACCTTCACTGCAAGCACTGCTCGGTCAATAACATTACCGCTGTGATCCACCCTTATGAGCAGATAATGGGGGAGATGAAGCAGCTGTATGATATGGGCGTGAGGATACTCTTTTTCTGCGGTGGAGAGACCTTCATGTGGAGGGATTCCGGCAAGAATCTCAGGGATCTGGTCATCGAAGCTAAGGAAATGGGATTTTTGATCGTAAATGTCGTTACAAACGGCACCTTCCCGATAGATCTTCCCGAAGCCGACCTGATACTTCTTTCCCTTGACGGGGATAAAGAACATCATAATATGGTCAGAGGCGATACTTATGATACAATAATGGGGAATATTGCATCAGCCACCTCGGACAATATCTGTTTTTACATGGCGGTCAATCAGATCAATAAGGACCATATCCGGGATGTGTGCATCACTGCAAGGGATACGAAGAATGTCCGTGCTGTTTCTTTCAACTTCCATACGCCTTATCCCGACACGAGGGAGCTGGCTCTTTCAAAGGAAGAAAAGAAAGAGTGCTGTGATGTCATAAAGCAGATGATGAAGGAGAAATGCCCCGTATTTAACCTTAAGAGTGCATTTCCATATCTGATAAACAATTCATTTCCGACACCGTGCCATCAGTGCGTGGTCATTGAAAACGGAAAGGTGTCGACATGCGGAAGATGTATAGATGTACCGGGGCTCTGTGACGAATGCGGGTATTTCTTCGTTGCGGAATATACACTTCTGTTCAAGGGAAATATTAGGATAATTCTCGAGATGCTCGGGACTTATCTGAAATATATTTAAGATCCAGGGGGTACTTTTATGAATCTGAAAACTGATCTTGCTCGTATCTGGCTGACACGCTCACTTAAGCCCTTTACATTCAAAAACGAATACGATGAGAACCTGAGGTTCCACGGTATCGATGAGCTCGGGCTTTATGTGCATATCCCGTTCTGCAAGCATCTCTGCGACTTCTGTCCGTATTGCAAGGTGAGATATGACCAGGATACCTGTGACAGGTATATCGATGCACTCATAAGTGAGATCCATATCGTCGGCCGTCAGTCGCCCAATAAGAGAAAAGTTACCAGTCTGTATTTCGGCGGAGGTTCCCCCGCTCTTGCTATAGACAGGCTTGGTGAGGTCATACTGGAGATCAAGAAGCATTTCGAGATAACCGAGGGCATCGGCATCGAGCTTCATCCCGATAATGTCAAGGTATCCGTCCTGAAAAAGCTTAAGGAACTCGGCTTTACCAAGATATGCATCGGTATCCAGTCATTCCTTCCCAAGTATCAGGAGATCCTCGGAAGAAAGACTGTTGATAAGGAAGCGCTTGCTTACGTGCTTGAGCAGGTTCCTTTTGAGACCGTATCGATGGATTTCATATTTGCCCTTCCGGAACAGACCTTTGATGATCTTAAGTCCGATATCGATGATGCATTCGCACTCGGTGCAAACCACGTTGCGGTTTATCCTTTTATAGACTTTACGTTTACTCCCAGCGGAGTGGAAGGCGCAGCCAATAAGGAAAAGAGAAAGCTCCTTGACCGGCTCACCATGTACTGCAAGGAAAAAGGCTATAAGCGCGATTCCATCTGGACATTCTCCAATTCCGAGGATGCTCATTATTCATCGATGACCAGGGACAATTTCCTCGGTTTCGGCGTTTCGGCTACAACCCTTCTTAAGGACCAGTTCAAGATCAATACCTTTGATATCGATGCGTACTGCAAGAGGGTTGATGAAAAGAAGCTTCCCACCGCACTTACGCTCAGGTTCACCCAGAGACAGCGAATGGTCTATTACCTGTTCTGGACCGCATACAGCACCAATGTTGATCCCGAAAGATTCAGGAAGTTCTTCGGAGTTCCTCTTAAAAAGAAGTACGGATTTGAACTTCTGATTGCGAGATTCCTCGGCTTCTGCAAGCTTCAGAACGGAATCTACAAGATGACCTTAAAGGGAGCTTTCTATTATCACTACTTTGAGAATTTCTACACCCTAGCTTACATCGACAAGATGTGGTCGGTTCTCAGGAAAGAAGCATTCCCCAAGAAGATCGAGCTCAAGTAGGAGCAGGGGATCATTGATCAAAAACAAAAAAGGAGACTAAGCCTTTTATGATCAGTTTTAAATGTAAGAACTGCGGCGGCGAGATGTCCGTCGATTCAAGCGGAAGCCTTATCTGCGAATATTGCGGCTCCAAGGAGTTCTTCAAGGATGTTGATCTTACGCAGTACAAGGAATTCAGGTCACAGATGCTGAATTACCTTCGCGGAGTACATGATGCGAAGGCGGACGGAAAAGAGCGCGAGGAAATGCTCTGGGGTCATGCCGAGGAGAAGGTTTTAAAATCGGCCGAAGGCGATGACATCACCATCCGCTATCTTTACACATATGAAGAAGATGCGGCTACCGTTTACCTTACCAGGAACAACGCGATCTTCGTCTACAGCTCAAGTGAGGCAAATATAGCCTATAAGGCACTTGCGGCTATAGAACGTCTTTCTTTTCCGCCTGCGGATGTCAAGGGACTGTCCGACTGTTTCCCCAAGCTTAACGGAAAATATGAGCTTGCGGGCGGCGGTGTGATGCTTGCATTCGGAAGAAGTGATAATCTGTTCCCTCTTCCGATGTTCGGAAGTCTTGCTCCCGAGCATACGGCGTGGGTCATCTCCAGACTTGAAAATATCTGCTGCGTTCTTGAATACAGTGATCTTGTTCACGGCGGAATATCCGAAGATTCCGTATGGATCAATCCGTTCAATCATCATGCGGTCCTGATGGGACACTGGCACACCGTGTTAAGCAAATCCGCTTCAAACTCGGGAAAGGATCTGACAGATATTCGAAAGACCGCTTTAAGGATACTCGGAATGCACAAAAACGAAGCTCCGAAGGAACTTATTGATTTCCTTGAAGGAAAGCCCGAGGCAGATGCATTTTTCGATTTTGAAAAATGGGACAAGGTGATCGAGACCGGATTCGGCGGAAGACGCTTTGCCAAGATGGATGTTAATTTCTGATCATAGGAGGATGAAATGGGAAGAGGAAGTTATACCGCAGCCGATTGGAACAAGCTTAAGAACAGCAGGAATATCGCTTCGGCAAAGAATGAAAAAGAGATCTTTAAGAGTAAAAAATGCGATCAGAGATTTGATCCCAAGTACATACAGAAAAGAGAGGCAAGGGACTCCGAAGATCATCCCGAGTCGCTTCCCATCATTATCGGACTCGATGTAACCGCATCCATGGGATATCTTGCCGAGAAGGTTGCAAAGGAAGCCCTCAACGAGACCATGATGAAGCTGTACTCCACCAATGCGGTCAAGGATCCCGCTCTTATGTTTGCCGCATACGGTGACGGAAATGATGAATCTCCCCTTCAGGTCACGCAGTTTGAATCTGATATCCGTATCGCCGAGCAGCTCCTTGATCTGTGGCTTGAAGACGGCGGACAGGGATACGTAGTTAATAACATGCTCTGGTACTTTGCCGCAAAGCATACCGTTCTTGATAATTATGAAAAGAGAAAAAAGAAGGGTTTCATCTTCACAATAGGCGATTCTGCGGACTGCAGGGGAAACGATGAGAAGGAAGCACTCAAATATCACTACAAGAGAGTATTCGGCGAAGATGTGGATATGGACGTCGATGAGATGCTTTCCGCTGCAGAGGAAAAGTTTGAAGTATTCCATATCTTCCTCGACGATAATTACCGTAAGGCACCTATCCTTGTAAAGCTTCTTCCCGGTCACACCATGAGCCTCAGACCTGATGATGTGGACAGTCTTCCCGAACTCATCATCAGCACCATGCAGATAGTAAACGGAATGAAACTTGAGGATGCGATCAATCAGTGGCCCGAGCTCAAGAGGCCTGTTCTGAAGAAAGCACTCAGTGAGCTTAAGATAAAGGGTAAGAAGGGACTTATCTTTTGAGCGGAAAACCGATACGTGCAATAATCGGAAAAGGATTCGGCGATGAGGGAAAGGGACTTGCCGTGAACTACTTTTGCGGCAAGGTTCCCGGTACCGTCGTCATAAAACATAACGGAGGAGCCCAGGCCGGGCACACGGTGGAACCTGAAGGAAAAAGGTTTGTGTTTCATCAGCTGTCGGCGGGCTCTTTTTGTAATGCCGATACCTTCTGGGCGGACAGCTATTATCCCGATCTGTATAAGCTCGGAGAGGAGATCGATGAATTCCGAAGCGTGAGCGGAATGTGTCCGAAGATATTCTGTGATCCCGAGACGAAAGTAACTTTGATCGACGATGTCCTCATCAATATGCTTCTCGAGCTGTCCCGCGGTGATTCCAGGCACGGAAGCTGCGGTATGGGCATCAACGAGTGTGATCTCAGAAGCGGTGCAGGCTTTGGAATAACGGTCAAAGAGCTTCTTTCATCATCTGCGGAAAATATAGTTAAGAAAGTATCCGATATCCGCGAAACATATGGCAGGAAGAGACTGGAGGAACTCGGATTGACCGGGCGGGATGCGGAATCCTCCGAGATGATCGAACTGTATGATGCGCTTTCCTCCGGAACTGTCATAGAGAACGCGGTCGAAGAAATGATGCGTAATGCTTCGGGATATGTGACTGTCTGTGAAGATCCGGAAAAGCTTATGAAAGAATGTGATCAGATAATCTTTGAAAGCGGACAGGGTCTGTTGCTGGATTCCGAAAATACGGAATATGCTCCTCACGTCACCGCATCGAGAACCGGACTTTTTCATCCCTGCAGGATACTTTCCGAATACGGACTTAAGCTGACTGAAGCGGTTTATGTAACAAGAAGTTATGTGACAAGACACGGTGCCGGACCGCTCCCTTATGAATGCACGGCTTCGGAGCTTGGCATTACTTCCCACGATGAGACCAATGTTCACAATTCATGGCAGGGAAGTATCAGATATGCAAGGCATGGCGGTTTTGACGAATTCGTAAGACCCGTCCTTGCTGACATAAATGAATGCGGTGCAGGAGATATCGGAGCTTCTTTGTTCATTACCCATCTTAACGAAACGGACGGTAAACTGATGACCGCCTGCGGAGATATACCCGTAGATGAGTTTGTTTCGAATCCGGTCATCAGTGATGCTTTTACGATCGTTTATAAGTCTTATTCCAGGCGGTGAAACAGGGGGACGGTTTCATCCGCTCGAAAGGAGAACCATGAATACGGCAGGAACCCACACAATAGAAACCGAAAGACTTATCCTTCGCAGATTTACCGTGGAGGACTATGAAGATATGTACACAAACTGGACTTCGGATCCCGAGGTCACTAAGTTCCTGTCATGGCCCACACATCCGGATAAAGAATTTACACGTACTCTTTTGACGGAATGGGTCGGATACTACAGCGAGGGAAAGACATATAACTGGGGGATCACGCTTAAGTGTGATGACCGGGTGATAGGCAACATTGCCGTGGTCGAAAGAGATGAACGCACGAAGTCCTACGAGCTCGGCTACTGCCTCGGCAGGGCTTTCTGGGGAAAAGAGATAATGCCCGAAGCATTAGAGGCTGTGATCCGGTATCTTTTTGAAAATGAAGAGGACCTGAGCAGGGTGATCGCAACCCACGATCCCAGAAACCCGAAGTCGGGCAGGGTCATGCAGAAGGCGGGAATGCATTATGACGGCTGCCTGCGCGCAGCCAAAAGAAATAATACCGGAATTCACGATACGGCTTATTATTCGATACTGAGGAGTGACATGGTGACAAAGGAACAATACGCAGCGCTTTTTAACGAGATGCATCCGGGATATTTCGAAAGGGATTACGTTAAGAATGTTCCGGATGATGAACCGGCATCGGAGATGCTTTTAAGGCTCCAGAGCTTTGACGGAGATATCTATGAAAAGACTTTCCCGGATGATGTGACGTTCGGATTCTACGACGGGGATATTGAAGCTCTTAAGGAAGAGGTCGCCAAAGTGGTTCCCCACTGGGTGAATTTCTTCGGTAAGGATGCAAGGATCTATTGCGGATTCGTATCGGGTAAGATCGCATCCTTCTGCATGATCCAGGATTTCGGGGAGCATATGGTGGATGGCATGAAGTGGAAGATCGGCGGCCCCGGCTGTGTCGGAACGGTTCCCGAATACCGTGACCGCGGCATCGGGCTTACCATGGTCAGGAATGTAACGCAGATACTCCGCGATGAGCTTTATGACTACAGCTATATCCATTACACCTATGAGACCGGATGGTACTCCAAGCTCGGCTATACGACATTTCTTACCTGGACAGGAAGCGGGATAAAGTAGGTGAACGGCAGAACCGTCCCCTGGTTCAATTGTGACCTGAGCATATATTTTTCCGTCATTACTGTTGTAGGGATGCAAAACCTGAGTTTTAAGGAGGAATTATGAAAAAGCTGTCGAGTATGTTATTATCCGTCCTTCTGGTACTTAATCTCAGCGCCTGCTCGGGCGAGGAGGCGAGGCTTTATGCCGGTTACTGCACCTATTATCCCGATGGCGGACTCATGAGCTATTGTGAGTATTCTTATGAATATGACGAGGACGGGAATCTGATAGGAGAATACGAATATTACAATAACCATAACAATACCCGATCATCGAAAATACGTGAATATGATGCATCCGGAAGCTTCACCGAATCGGAATATGACATCAGGGACGAACTTGCGG
>JAEEGK010001122.1_pt1 | contig 66945 bp, 56 predicted proteins | sample 8958771 | NCBI WGS metagenome assembly JAEEGK01 (sample SAMN16246547, study PRJNA631951) | gut metagenome | biome: gut microbiome; feature: rumen; material: SC-attached | host: Bos | place: Iran: Karaj | collected 2018-10
ATCTTTGCAACGTGGCGGAAAATCCGCCGCAAAAAATAGTAGGAAGCGTATAGCTTTCATCTGTGCCGAAAAGTCTGGTAAACTTCAACGTAAAGCAGGTGATTGTAACACGTTCCCTCCTTGGTAGGAATTTTTCCTGTAGAGTCATATGTGGCTCACACCAAAATATCCTCCAAGGGTGTGGGCTGTTTCTTTTATCTCTTTACAGGTTTTACCAGAGCCTTCGGTAGGATAACTGCAAGGCTCGCACCTCTTTGTATAACCTAAAATATAAGATTATGGTAATTAGAAAGATTCAAACAACAATTCTATTGTTATTCGTACCATTACTATTAGTGGCACAAAAGAAACCAACAATCATGATTCTCCCCAGTGACCATTGGTGCGAGATGCGTTATTTCATGACTACCTACGATAATCAAGGGACTAAAGTAAAAACCCCCAATTATCAGCAAGCTTTTATGGAAGACACAGAAATAGGGCCAGTTATAAGTAAAATTGGCCAAATACTAACGGGCATGGGATATAGTCTGAAGGATGCTGAACAAGAAATCAAGAGCATTAACACGAAGACAGCCGAAGACAATGCTACTATGAGCAAATCAAGTGGCGCTTCATTGGTAGAAAGTCCATTAGATATGCTAAAAAGGCGCATCAAGTGTGATGTCTTAATTCAGATATCCTGGGATTTGTCGCGCTCTGGTGGAGGGCACTCTACCACATTCACCTTAGAAGCCTTTGATTCATATACGAACAAACGCATAGCTACATCTACAGGTACGACACAAGGTCAAGGTTCTGTGCCTGACTTATTGGCCACAGCTGTTCAGCAGAATGTAAAGCCATTCGACAAACAAATGGACAAATGGTTTGATGACCAAAAAAAGAATGGTCGTGAAATCAATCTTACTGTTCGTTGTTGGGATAGTTGGGAGAATGATCTTGAAACGGAGTTTGAAGGAGAAGAATTAACTGATTGTATTCAAAATTGGCTCAAGCAAAATTGTGTAGGTGGCGTATTCAATCTTAGCGATGGTACTGAATCATTTGCTCAGTTTGAACAAGTTCGTATTCCTATGTTAGATGAACGGGGCAATGCAATGGACGCAAGGGCTTTTGCCACAAAGTTGAGAAAACATTTGAATAAGCCTCCATATAACATCACTGCAAAAGTGATGCAGAGAGGATTGGGTGAGGCAATTATTGTATTAGGTGAGAAATGATGATGAAGCATAGACATATTCTATTGGTATTCCTTCTTATTTTTGGAAACCTAAGTAAGGTAATAGCTGATTCTTCAGTAGGAGATATTTATATTTCTGTCGTTCAACCCGAACGCAGTGAAATTCCTCAAGAAGCAGCAAAGCAGTTGGAGAACAAGATGCACCAACTGATAACAGCTAATGGCATTTCTGACACAGATCCTAATGGCAGATTTGTTATAACGGTCAAAAGCAGTATTGTTACTAAAGATATAATAGGTGGGGCTCCTCAGCGTATTTCACAAAAGATTGACTTTACGTTTATGGTTGGCGATGTGATTGAGAATAAAGTTTTTGAAAGCTGTACTTTTACCTCAATGGGGGTAGGTATCAATGAAAACAAATCATTCATCAATGCCATTACCAAAATAAAAACTGCCAACCCACAATTTACGGAGTTTATCGAGAAATCAAAAGAAAAGATATTGCAATATTACGCGGCGCGATGTGAGCAAATTATTCTTGAGGCCAAACAACAGGCAGCCAATCATGATTATCAGCAGGCAATCTATCAATTAATGCAAGTGCCCAATATCTGCGATTGTGCAGAAAAGTGTCAAACACTCATGATAGAGTATTACGATGCTTATACAGAGACGACAGCTGCAGAACTATTGAATGAAGCAAAATCTAAGTGGGCAAGTTCTCCAAATGCAGATGGAGCTGCTATGGCTGCTGATGTCATCGCTCAGATTCCAGCAGGTACAAAGGTACAGGCTGAACTTGATGCATTGATAGCTGAGATAAACCAAAAACTACGTGAAGACGAGAAACGTGATTGGGAATTCAAAATGCAGCAATACAATGATGATATAGCTCGTCAGAAGCGGGAGTTCGCTTTACGAAAGCAACAGCAAGAGGCTGACATTGCTTATAGAGATCGTCAACAAACTGCTGATAATGAATACCGAAGAAAAGAACAGGTTGCTAGGGATCAGCGCAGACGTATGTTGATAGATGCTTGTCGGCAAGTAGGGTTGGCCTTCGCCAAGAACTATCAGCCTCCAACATATAATGTGAAGAATGTTTATGCATGGTAATAACTAAAACAATATTATTATGAGAAAAATCCTTTTATTAATTTTGCTCTGTTGCTTTACCACTTTAGTGTACGCACAGAGTTTTGATCAAGAGCGTATTGCCCTATCAAAGTTTATTGAGAGTATGTTCAACAATGCGCCCTTTGAGGGCTGTCGAATCGTGGACGACTATGATAATAGTTATCTGTTGTCAGTAGTAGAACTCGACAAATCAAAGTATAAGACGAGTTCTGTAATGAATCGTGTGGCCCAAGTTAAATCTCAGCGTAATGCCGGTGAGTTCTTTAATGGCACACAAAGTTATTCAGAAATAACAATCCGTACGCCAAAGAGTGAAGAAAAGGGTGGTAAAGAAATGGCAGAAACGTATGAGATTATCCGTACAAATTCAACAGGTTTTGTGCAGCAGATGGCTCTCTTGACCCAATTTGAAAGTAATAGTGGCACTGCCGTGTTTGTGTTTTGTAAAAAAGTAAACAAATAACAATTAAAACTTATTATTATGAATCATCTATTTCAATTAAAAAGCTTATCAGCTATTTTGCTGATAGCAATGTGCTCTTATTCTGCAAATGGATTTGCTGAAATACAAGGGAAAAAGAAAATAAAAGTAGCTCAACAGCAAACGGTAAAAGAAGATTATGGTAATACCGTTACATTAGTAACATCAGGCTCTGGATCAAATGAAGATGAGGCGACACGAAATGCTTTACGTAATGCAATTGAACAAGCTTTTGGAACTTTTGTGTCTTCTAATACTACAGTTGTAAATGACGAACTAGTAAGTGATGCAATAGCATCTGTTAGCTCTGGAAATGTATTAGGATACGAACAAATATCACGTTTTGATACTAATGATGGTTGTGTGGTGTCTGTAAAAGCTGTAGTGTCTATTGGAGGACTAGTCTCTTTTGCTCAAAATAAGGGAATGGAAACAGAATTAGCTGGAAATACTTTTTTGCAGAACAAAAGATTGGCAAAGTTGAATAAGGAGAACGAAATGAAAGCATTAGCTAATCTCGTTGACCAGTTGTTTATTTTTCTTTCCCAAGCATATGATTATACGGTGGACGTAGGTCAGCCTTCAGGTGATGGCGTTTATTCTGTGTTGGTAACGATTAATGCAACACCAAATAATAACATGAACGGTTTCTGGGATATTATAGATAAGACCTTAAGTAGTTTGAGTATGTCACCTTCGGAAAGTCAAAATTATCAATCGTTAGGAATGAAAACATATCAATATTGTTATGGCCCTGAGTTTGAAAGATTTAAGATTGATACAAAGCAGAACTTAGTAGGTACAAAATCAAGGTATATTTTGAGAACAAATATTGGAAGGGTTGCCTTTGGAAGAGTATTAACAGACAAAGAAACTGAGTTTAATCTTTTACAGATGATTGAGAATATAGGACTAATGGGTAAATATTGTTATGAAATATATGACAATATCGGTACTGTAATAACTCCAACAATAGAAGAGGGAGCAAATAAAGTAGGAAGAAGCATTGATGGATTCAAATTAGGACCAGTAGGGGAGACCAAAACATTCTCTATAGTTCTGAAGCCAACAGGCAATGGAGGCGCAAGAATTAATATACCAAGTGATGCTCGTCTGAATAGTTTTCAGCTAATATATCAAGAAGACCAACTATCAAAACTACAAAAGATTTCTGTACGCCCACACGGAATTCAGTTTTCTAAATGACACAATTCAAGTTTCGCATGTTAAGAAGATATAGGAAGATAAAGGAAGATAGCCGCTTATCAGCGGCGGAAGATAGAAGACGTTACTCTGTCTGCGGTGATCCTGCAGCAAAACTAATGTCTTTTATCTTCTTTTATCTCCTTCTATCTACAAAGCAAGCGGAGCTTGCGAAAGATAAGTGACACAATTATATAATATATAAACAGCATCATATGAATATTTCAAAAGAATTATTATTGCAGGAAGGCTTTGAAGAACGCGTAATAGAAAGTCAAACTGTATTTGTAAAAGGGCATGTCGCTCTTGTTTACGTGTTTAATGTGTGGGTACCATGCTATTACTCGTATGGGGCAATCCTTGCAGATCGGTTGTATATTAATACAATGGAAGAATTGGCAGTAATAAATAGTTAAGAAATAGTTGTAAGAGTTCACTCGTTTGTTTCCCAATCTAAATGAGGAGACTATAGTGTTATGGTATAAGATATGCAAAAAACATAAAAGAAATATGGATATAAGAATAGAGGGAGAAGTTATTGAGCGTCTTACTAATGGACGTGTTATTTCTTTCAAAATCAAAGCAGATGATAATACATATAGGTTGTCAAACTGTAGTCTTGGTAATACTGAACAACATGTTTTTGAAGCAGGAGTTGAATGCTACACAGGTAATATTGATATTACAGATGATGGCATTGTAAAAACCATTTTAGCAACCCTATGGGTCAGACCAAATAATGAATGTGTTTGTGTTTATCAGCAGTAAAATGCTTTATTAGCATATGCTTTTTGTATTGTTTCTAAAAGATTATATAAAATGAAAAAGCAACTTTTAAATAGAATTATTGTATTTACAGTGATGTTTTTATGCGTAGTTTCTGTGGATGCTCAGGATTATACTTTCTCATCGTATCACATCTATACGAATGATGACGATAAGTATTTTACGACAAATGTTCAAAACGATAGTTCAAAAGTTTGTATTAACGAAGAAAATCAAGAGATAGAACTTAGTCTTTATAATCGAGAAGCAAAAAAGTGGATGTCTTTTGCCTTAAAAGTCAACTATAAAGCAGACATAGGCTTTAAGACAAAGATAGGCACTCTTTATATGTGTACTAATAATGCAAATAAAACTTGTGGAGTATGCATTCTGAATACCAATGAAGGAACTTTCATTGACCTTCATGATTTCTTAGTGTCAGATAGGTCAATTAGTTGTTGGGTTAAAGCAGAAAAGGAAAAATGATATGAATTTGAAAGAAATTGGTGATAGCTTCTTCTGCTATCAATTGAAGGAGTTCGTAGAAAGTAATCCATATTTGGCATTTGTTCTTTTGTCTGCCATATTGGAATATATGGGGAACTGCAATAGAATGGGGCAAGGCTCAAAGGATGAAACAAGGACGATATTTTATGATTTGATTAATAATGTTGAGGCCTTTAGGGATTATAGACAGTTAAATTACCAAATCAATATAGTGGACAAAAAAAATGGTACACAAAAGATTATTGACAACAATTATCTATATAAATATCTAAGATGTGGCATGCTTCACGAAATGATACCTAAAAAAGAAATTGTACTATGTCCTGACAGAAACAATTTGTCCCAAAAAGTTATTGGTGCAAAGAACCTATATGAGGACATGGAAAAAGCATGGGATGAACTAAAATCATCGTCAGAAGTATCTAAATATATGGAGAGTACGGATGCCTTGACAGTTTTTGATGAGATTTCAGGATCTACGGCTTCATCTATAGCTACTATTATTGAGGCTTCTCAAACAAATGATTCTGAAAAGTTTATCGATGAAGAATGGATAGCCGCAACTGAGGCATAATCTTTCAAAAAAGAAGGAATTTCTATTCTTACATATAAGGTGGGAATTCCCACCTTATCAATTTAAGTGTTCGGATAGATTCTTTGCTTCGTTCGGATAGGACGTTATAGGGTACAGAGACGTCAGAACACGGTACAAGTGCCGTTGGAACAGGGATTAAAAGCCAGGTTAACAACCTTTGCCTATACCCAAAACGCCTTGCGGATATACGCAAAAAACCTTACGGCTATACCCGAAATGCCTTGTGCCTATACGCAAAATAGGTGGCACTCCTTTGACGGGAATGCCACCTATTTATATGTGATTTGCGCTGAAATCAATAGCTGCGGGCGATGATGACGCGGTATTTTGCGGGTTTGCCGCTGACCATGTCCGTGCCAGGAGTCTGCTCGTAGGCGAAGGGCACGCAACGGATGGTGGCCTGCGTCTCTTCCTTGATCTGAGCCTCGGTCTCGGCAGTGCCGTCCCAGTGGCAGAGGAAGAATCCGCCGTCCTTGACGCGCTCCTTGAACTCCTCGTAGTTGTCGCACTCGTAGACGCGCTCGTCGCGATAACGGCGAGCCTTCTCGAAGATGTTCTGCTGGATTTCGTCCAAAAGTCCCTCAACGTACTCGGCGATGCCCTCCAGAGGACGTGTCTCCTTCTCCAATGTGTCGCGACGCATGACCTCGATGGTGCCGTTCTCCAAGTCGCGTGCACCCAGCACGAGACGAACGGGAACGCCCTTCAGCTCGTAGTCGGCAAACTTGAAGCCGGGACGCTTGTTGTCGGCATCGTCGAACTTGACGCTGATGCCTGCCTTGCGCAGCTTTTCGATGATGGGCTGCACGGCGCTGTTGACCTGCTCCATCTGCTCGGGCTTGGTGGCAATGGGGATGATGACCACCTGGATGGGAGCCAGACGCGGAGGCAGTACGAGACCGTTGTCGTCGGAGTGAGTCATGATGAGTGCACCAATCAGGCGGGTAGAAACGCCCCACGAGGTGGCCCAGACGTATTCGGGCTTGTTCTCCTTATTCAGATAGGTCACCTCGAAAGCCTTGGCGAAGTTCTGACCCAGGAAGTGCGAGGTGCCGCTCTGCAGCGCCTTACCGTCCTGCATCATGGCCTCGATGGTGTAGGTGTCCAGCGCACCGGCGAAACGCTCCGTCTCCGACTTCACGCCCTGCAGCACGGGAACGGCCATCCACTCTTCAGCGAACTTGGCATAGACGTGCAGCATCTTCTTGGCTTCCTCCTCGGCCTCCTCGCGGGTGGCATGAGCCGTATGGCCCTCCTGCCACAGGAACTCAGAAGTACGCAGGAAGGGACGCGTGCGCATCTCCCAGCGCATGACGTTACACCACTGGTTGCACATGAGGGGCAGGTCGCGCCACGACTGGATCCAGTTCTTGTAGGTGTTCCAGATGATGGTCTCAGAGGTAGGACGGATGATGAGCTCTTCCTCGAGCTTGGCAGCGGGGTCGACCACAACGCCACCGTCGGCGGCCTTCAAACGATAGTGGGTCACGACGGCACACTCCTTGGCGAAACCCTCGACGTGCTCGGCCTCGCGAGAGAGGAACGACTTCGGAATCAGCAGGGGGAAATAGGCGTTCTGGGCACCCGTCTCCTTGAACATCTTGTCCAACTGTTGCTGCATCTTCTCCCAGATGGCATAGCCATAGGGCTTGATGACCATACATCCACGAACGGCCGACTGCTCGGCAAGGTCGGCTTTGACTACGAGGTCGTTATACCACTGACTGTAATTGTCAGCGCGTTTCGTTAAATCTTTTAATTCTTTTGCCATGTTTTTTGCCTTTTTTCTTAATTTTTGCTGCAAAGGTACAAAAAAGTTTAGAGTTTAGTGTTTAGTGTTTAGAGAATTTTGTAAATTTGCAGCAAAATTGTTCGTTTAACATTAAAAATATAGCATTATGAAGACAAAAATCATTTCATTGTTCCTGTGTATAGGAATGCTTGTTGCTTGTAACAACACTCAGAAGGGTGCAGCCATCGGTGCTGGTGGCGGTGCTTTGTTAGGTGGTATCATTGGTGCCATTGCCGGTAACACAGCCATTGGTGCTGCTGTGGGCGGTGCTGTAGGTGCCGGTGCCGGTGCCATCATTGGTAAGAAGATGGATAAGGCTAAGGCCGAGGCCGAGGCTGTGCAGAATGCCCAGGTAGAGAGCGTGACAGACGCCAATGGTCTGCAGGCTGTGAAGGTGACCTTCGATTCTGGTATCCTGTTTACTACTGGTAGTTCAACGCTGAGCCAAACAGCTAAGTCTTCTCTGACACAGTTCGCAGGCGTTCTGAGGAACAATGCCGACTGCGACGTGGCCGTTCAGGGTTATACCGACAATGCCGGTTGGAAGAATTCAACCCCTGAGCAGAGCCAGCAGAAGAACCTGAACCTGTCGCAGCAGCGCGCACAGGCAGTGACCAACTATCTGCAGTCACTCGGTGTCAGCAGCAGCCAGATTCGCAGCACTACAGGTTATGGCGAGAGCAATCCTGTTGCCGACAACTCTACCGCTGCCGGTAAGGCTCAGAACCGTCGTGTAGAGGTTTACATGTATGCCTCTCAGAAGATGATTCAGGACGCTCAGAGTCAGGCTAACTAATTAGTTGACAGTTGATAGTTGACAGTTGATAGTTGGTTTGAAGAAAATTAGCGCCTTTATCAAGAAAGTACTTTTATGGATAGTGGTGGCATTCTTTGCCTCCACTATTCTTTCTGTAACCCTATTGCGTTGGGTGCCAGTATGGTTCACACCATTGATGTTCATCCGCGTGGCTCAGCAGGCTGGGGCAGGAGAACGGCTGACGCTGCACCACCATTGGGTACCGCTGGACGAGATAGCACCCTCGCTGTCGCTGGCGGTGATGGCCTCCGAGGATGCCAACTTCCTGAAACATAACGGATTCGACTACAAGGCCATTGAGCATGCCGCCATGCGCAACATGAAACACCCCGAGAAGCGTAAACTGGGCGCTTCGACCATCTCGCAGCAGACCGCCAAGAACGTGTTCCTGTGGCCCGGACGCTCGTGGGTCCGTAAGGGTTTCGAGGTCTATTTCACCGTGCTCATCGAACTGATGTGGTCGAAGGAACGCATCATGGAAGTCTATCTGAACTCCATCGAGATGGGTGACGGCATCTATGGCGCCGATGCTGTGGCGGAGTACCATTTCAACACCACTGCCGACAAGTTAACCAAGGCACAATGTGCCCTAATTGCTGCCTCGTTGCCCAATCCCCGTCGCTTCAATTCCGCAAAGCCCAGTGGCTACATGTTGAAGCGCCAAAGTCGCATACTTCACGAAATGAAGTTTGTGAAACCCATGTAAAAGCATCATTATTTTTAGGTATTTTACCTAAAACGTTCGCTGGTGTCGTAATTATTTGCTACCTTTGCAGGCAAATAAGAAAACAGGCATGAAACTCTCGGAACTGAAAACTGGCGAAAAGGCCTATATCGTCAAGGTCAAGGGACACGGAGGATTCCGTAAGCGCATCATTGAGATGGGGTTCATCAAGGGGCAGCAGATTGAAGCACTGCTCAGCGCCCCGTTGCAGGATCCTGTGAAATACAAGGTGATGGGTTACGAAATCAGCCTGCGCCGTCAGGAGGCTGAACAGATAGAAGTCAGCTCTGAGCCTTGGCAACTGGCAGATGACGACAGTCCCATGACATTCAAATCGACCCATCATCGCCAGGTGCATCCGTCTCATGGCGCGAAGGAGATTGTGGTGGCTCTTGTGGGTAATCCCAACTGTGGCAAGACATCGCTGTTTAATTTTGCTTCCGGTGCTCACGAGCATGTGGGCAACTACAGCGGTGTCACCGTCGATGCCAAAGAGGGCTTTGCCGAGTTCGAAGGCTATCACATCAAAATCGTGGACTTGCCAGGCACCTATTCCCTGTCGGCCTATTCCCCTGAAGAACTGTATGTCCGTCGCCAACTGGTGGACAATACCCCAGATGTTGTCCTCAACGTGATTGACGCGTCCAACATCGAGCGCAACCTGTATCTGACCACGCAGCTGATGGATATGCACCTGCGTGTGGTCTGTGCCCTGAATATGTATGACGAACTGGAAGAGCGTGGCGACTCGCTCGACATCGACACACTATCATCATTAATGGGTATGCCCATGGTGCCGACGTCGTTCAAGTCGGGCAGGGGACTCCAGGATCTCATGCATGAGGTCGTACACCTCTTTGAGAGCCGAGAGGGCCATGACCAGTATTATCGTCACATCCATATCAATCACGGTCACGAGATAGAGGACGGCATCAGTCATATCCAGCAGTATCTGAAAGGCAACGACCTGCTGCGTATGCGCTATTCTACGCGCTGGCTGTCCATCAAACTGCTGGAGATGGACCAAGAGGTCGATGCCATTGTGCGCGACTTGCCCGACTACGATAAAATCATCGAGGCTCGTGACACGGCTGTACGCCGTATTAAGGAAGAGACGGGAGACGACTCCGAGACAGCCATGATGGATGCCAAGTACGGCTTTATTCGTGGTGCTTTGCGCGAGGCAGGATACGTTGTCGGTGTGAAGAACGACACCTATAAGACCACCCATTGGCTCGACGCCATCATCACCCACCGTTGGTTGGGATTCCCCATCTTCTTCCTGCTGCTCTACCTGATGTTCGAGGTGACGTTCACCCTCGGACAATATCCCATGGACTGGATAGATGCTGGTGTGGCGTGGCTAGGCGATTTCCTCACCCAGTCGATGAGCGACGGACCGCTGAAGGCAATGCTCGTCGATGGTGTCATTGGTGGCGTGGGAGCCGTTATCGTCTTCCTGCCCCAGATTCTGATACTCTACACCTTCATCTCGCTGATGGAGGACTCAGGCTATATGGCCCGTGCGGCATTCATCATGGACAAACTGATGCACGGCATGGGCCTGCACGGCAAATCGTTCATCCCGCTCATCATGGGCTTTGGCTGTAATGTGCCGGCGGTGATGGCCACACGCACCATCGAGAGCCGTCGATCCAGGCTCATCACGATGCTGGTGCTGCCGATGATGTCGTGCTCCGCGCGCCTACCTATTTATATTATGATTACGGGCGCATTCTTTGCCACCCAATACCAGAGTCTGGTCATGATATCGCTTTACGCCATAGGCATTGTGCTCTCCGTCATTGTCGCCCGCATTCTCAGCACGTGGGTCGTCAAGGGCGAAGATACGCCTTTCGTGATGGAGTTGCCGCCATATCGTTTCCCCACCGCCAAGGCCATTTTCCGTCATACTTGGGAGAAAGGCAAGCAGTATCTGAAGAAGATGGGTGGTGTCATTCTGGTGGCATCAATCATTGTGTGGGCATTGGGCTATTTTGGTACGATGGGTGTGGCACCGTCGCTCGAACAGAGCTTTATCGGCATGTTGGGTAAAGCCATAGAACCCATTTTCCTGCCTCAGGGCTTTGACTGGCGCATTGACGTCAGCCTGCTGGCAGGTGTGGGAGCCAAGGAAATTGTCGCCTCGACGATGGGTGTGCTCTATGGTGGAGAGTATAATTTCTCGCCACTCACAGCCTATTGCTTCCTGTTGTTCGTGCTGATCTATTTCCCCTGCATTGCCACCATCGTTGCCATCCGCCACGAGAGCGGTTCCTGGCGTTGGGCCACCTTCGCAGCACTTTACACCACCGGTTTGGCTTGGGTGGTGAGTGCGCTGGTCTACCAGATAGGCAGTCTGTTCTTATGATTTAGCATCGGGATTCGTGGGCAGGGTCATCACGAATCGTGCACCATTGGTATAGGTGGTGTCAAGGACGATGTTGCCATACATGTGGCGTGCCAACGAACGGGCAATGGAAAGTCCGATGCCTGTGCCGTCGGAATACTCGTCCAACTGCATGAATTCGGCAAAGATGTTCTCAGCCTGCTCGGGAGGAATGCCGATGCCTGTGTCTTCGACCACAAAGACCACGTGTTGTTGTGTGCCGCTGACGCTGAGCGTGACGCGTGCCTTTTGTCGTTCAGCTTGAGCGTGCTTAAAGGCCAGCGGATGCGTAAATTTGATGGCATTGTCGAGCAAAAGAACCAATGCCTTGATGGCCGTTTTCTGGTTGGTAACGAAATGGAGCGTCTCGGCTTCGGGCGACAGTTGTAGCAGGAAGTCCAGATGGGCAGCCTGGCTGACGCCACTCTGCCTGACGGCTTGCTTGGCTATGTCAGCAGGGGCGACAGTATCGCTACACTCGACGTTGGCATTGCTGTTCACCATGCTCAGGTCCAGCATTTTATCCACCAGTTTGGTGATGCGGTTGCTGTTCTCGACAATCTTCTGGCTGATGTCCTGCAACTCGTCGCTGGAAATCTCAATATCAGGCGTAGCCAACACTTGGCTGAATCCCGAGAGCACGTTCAGCGGGGTGCGCACCTCGTGGGAAATCTGCTGGATGAACTGCGTCTTCATGCGTGACGACTCCTCAGCACGCTCGTTGGCCAGCATCAGTTCGCGGTTCTTTTTGTTCAGCTCTTTAAAGGCCTGACGGCGCTGCATCATATAGATGAAGACAAAGATGGCGAAGATGACCGTTCCGATGACAACGCTCCATAGCCGTTGTTGCGACAGTTTGGCACGCTGTTCAGCAATCTGACGCTCCTTGCCCTCGGTATCGTAGAAGGTAGTCAGCAGGTCGGAGTCGATTCTGCGCTGGCGCACTTGTGCTGAATCGTAGTAATCGGCTACCAACGTGGCCACGTGGAGCGCTGAGTCGATATGTCCAGCCAATAGGTTGGCGCGGAACTTAGGTATCATATAACGGCCAAAGTTATCAAAGTCGGCCTTGTAGCCACTCTCCTTGAGAAAATGGTCCAGCTCCTGATAGTTGTGTGCAGCCTCTTCGTAGCGGCCAGTCAACATCAGGTATCTGGTGCTATGTATGACGCTGCTCAGTAGTTGAGCCTGACGGGTAGACTGGTATTCTCTGAACGCATGTTCGGCTTCGTCGTTACGTCCTTGGGCGTGAGCCAGCAGGGCCTTGCTATAATTGATGTCGGCTTTCATCTCGTCCAAGAAAACGGAATCACGCTCGGGGGATTTTTCGGCGATAGCATATAGCGAGTCTTGAAGGGTAACCCAAGGTTCAGCTTCGTCGTGTCGGCCATTTAGCATATAAGCCTTGACAATGGCATACATGGTCTTTTGGCATTCGCGATAATCCAGTGGGTCGTGATAGGTGGCCAAGCGTGAGTGGACGCCTTGCAGCGACTTCTGGAAACTCTTGGAAGCCAGTTGGGTTTGTCCCAAGTATAGCTGGCATTCACCCATGATCTGCGCAATGTCGTGATGGTCGGTAAACCCGTTATATCCTATTGACTTCAGCTTGCGGTCGACGGCGTTGGCCTCGCGTAAGGCACGGTCGTAGCGCCGCATTTCGCACAGCACGCGCACATAGTTGTTGTAGGAATAGATATAGCAATCGAGGTCGGCCTGCGTATTCAGCTGCTTAGGATTGATGCCTGCCAACTGTGCATACAAGCGCAGCGACGTGTTGTACTGACCCATCAGGTTGTACGATATAGTGCGATAGAAGATGGTTCGCACCAATGGCAGTTCGCCTGCCTTTTCAAGGCTGTCGATGACCTCGAGCACTCGCTTGTGATTGCGTGTGTCGCCAATGTCGGACACTATGGAGTCGGCGCGGTTGTACCCTTCGCTACCAGTGTATAGGTCAGTGCCGGGAGAAGGTTTTGAGTGAGTACAACTAACCATAGTCAGTAGTACCAGAAATAGACTAGTCAGTAGTATTTTGCCGGACTTCTTCATAAACAATCCTAAATATCGTTGCAAAAATAGTAATAATTCCTTAAATATCCGTACTTTTGCAGATAAAAAATGTGAAATAGCTTTTAATTGGTATGTCAAAGGACGTAGCATTGGTATTATCGAGTGGTGGTGCAAGGGGGTTGGCACATATTGGAGCCATCGAAGAACTTCAGGCACAGGACTATCGCATCACATCTATTGCAGGCTGTTCGATGGGCGCACTCATCGGAGGAGTCTACGCTGCAGGTAAACTGGAAGAGTTCCGGGAGTGGATGAAGACAGTCGACCGTAAGAAAATTTTCGAACTGACAGATTTTTCGTTGAGTATTAATCATATCGTAAAAGGTACACGCATCATTGAGGCCATCATGGAGTTTGTGCCTGACGTGCCCATTGAGGACCTGCCCATTCCTTATTGTGCGGTGGCTACCGACTGGAAGTCTGGTCATGAGGTGGTGTTCCGAAAAGGCAGTCTCTTTCAGGCTATTCGTGCCTCCATATCACTGCCCATTTTCTATGAACCCGTTCGTCGTAACGACATGATACTTATCGATGGTGGAGTGACAAATCCTATTCCGATGAACCGTGTGACTCGTCACAAAGGGGACATTCTGGTAGGAGTTGACGTAAGCGGTCACGACTACTTGGCGCAGTGGGAGAAGATGAACAAACTCGCGGGAATGCAAAAGCACGATAAATCATTGAAAGCAAAGTTGTTGGACATGATTATTCCAGATAACATAGAATTCAATTATTATACTTTGCTTTCGCGAACCAGTTCGCTGATGATTCGTCAGAATTCCATACTCATGGCCAAACTGATGAAGCCCGATGTGCTCGTTGATATTCAGATGAGCCGCTATGGAGGATTTGACTACGACAAGTCAGAGCGCATCATTACCATAGGCCGCCAGAAAACCCAGCAGGCCCTAAAAATATTCACACGTTAAAATAACCTGAATCTTCGCTAACAAGTACCGCCTGACAGGTCCTTATTCTGCGCCAAAGTATTCCTGAAGTTCTGCTGATGCACTGCCTTCGGCATTGGGCAGGTCACGAATAATCTGTCCGTGTTCCAACAAAGCAATACGCGTGGAGATGTCAACAGTATGTTGCAAGTTATGGCTTGAGATGAGAATGGTGGCTCCCGTCTGCTGGGCATAGTCCTGCAGCAAGTGTTTCAGTACCAGCTGACTGGTGGGATCGAGGAAATTGAAAGGTTCGTCGAGAATAACGGTTTGGGGATGACGGAAGAGGGCCGAGATGATGCCAACCTTCATTTTGTTACCTGCCGAGAGGTTGCGGATGAGCTTCTTCTGACCAAACACCTCGCCATTAGCGAAGCGTTCGAACATCTTAAGGCGCTCGTCGGTTTCTTGCTGACTAATACCTGAAATCTTGCCCAAGAAAGCAAAATACTCCTCGGGGGTGAGGAAGTCGATAAGGAAACCTTCGTCGACGTAGGCTCCGACGTTTTGTTTCCAAGCTTCGCTCTCGGCGGGGTTTATACCCGACGGAAAATCGTCGGGAGTAGTGGCAGAATCGGTGGCGGGGAACTGATAAAGCACGCTACCTTCATCGGCCTTTAGCAAGTCGAGGAGCAGTCGGAAGAGGGTCGTCTTGCCTGCACCGTTATTACCTACTAGTCCCAGGATATCGCCGTCGTTAATGGTAAACGACGGGATATCGCAGGCACATGTCTCACCAAAGTTCTTCTTAAGGTTTTCAATTTTGATCATAGTTTTCTTTTTTCTAGTTGGACTAGTTCTACTAGCAATACTAGTTTATACTAAGCCGCGTCCGTGACAGTTCTTGAATTTCTTGCCAGAGCCACAGGGACAGGGATCGTTACGGCCGGGCAGCTTATCCTTGATAATCGGCGTGCGGGGCTGCTGGGAACGAGTGTCCTGAGCGGCAGCTGCAGCCTGGTTGGGATCCGTCATTTGCTCCTGAGTGAGACTCTGCTTCGACTCAGTGTACTGCGAACGCTGGGTATGCTCCTCGGGAGCAGCCTCCTGAACCTGCTGCATCTCAGGAATCTGGGCGCGCATCAGGATAGAGACAGAACGGTTGTTCATGACGTTCACCATGTTGTCGAACAGTTTGACACTCTCGAGTTTGAAGATGAGCAACGGGTCTTTCTGCTCGTAAGAGGCATTCTGTACGGAGTGCTTCAGTTCGTCGAGTTCGCGCAGATTCTCCTTCCAGGCTTCATCGATGATGTGAAGCAGGATTTGCTTCTCGAATTCCTTGACCACAGACTTACACTCAGTATCGTAGGCTTCTTTCAGGTTACATGCGATGTTATACATCTTGCGACCATCGGTCAGGGGTACTACAATGCGCTCGTACATCTGGCCCTGGTTTTCGTAAACCTGTTTGATAACAGGCATAGCGACTTCTTGAACGCGTTCCATCTTACGCTTGAAGTTACCCATGGCAATCTGGAATACCTCCTCGCAAAGCTGTTCGTGGTTCTTCTCGATGAATTCCTCGCTGGTGAAAGGACACTCCATAGCAAAGACTTTGATGAATGCCTCCTTGCAACCTTCGTAGTCGTTCTGTTCGATGATATTGACCACGCGATCCCAAATGGTGTTTGAGATGTCCATACCAATACGTTCACCCATGAGTGCGTGACGACGCTTCGAGTAGACAACGGTACGCTGCTTGTTCATCACATCGTCGTACTCCAACAGACGCTTACGGATACCGAAGTTGTTTTCCTCAACCTTCTTTTGGGCACGTTCCACCTGTTTCGTAATCATCGAACTCTCGAGCACTTCGCCTTCCTTGAAGCCCAGACGGTCCATGACAGTAGCGATACGCTCGGAACCGAACAGACGCATCAGCTTATCTTCGAGTGAGATGAAGAACAGCGAAGAACCCGGGTCACCCTGACGTCCTGAACGACCACGCAGCTGGCGGTCGACACGACGCGACTCATGACGCTCGGTACCAATGATAGCCAAACCACCCGCTGCTTTTACCTCAGGCGACAGCTTGATATCGGTACCACGACCAGCCATGTTGGTGGCGATGGTAACAGCACCCTTGCCATTGGTCGACTGACCAGCGAGGGCGACGATGTCGGCTTCCTTCTGGTGCAGCTTGGCATTCAATACTTGATGGGGGATGCCCTCGCGCTTGCCCGTTTCTGGATTGACATACATATCGAGCATACGAGAGAGTAACTCTGATATCTCAACGCTGGTCGTACCAATCAGCGTAGGACGTCCCATATTGCGAAGACGAACAACTTCTTCAATGACGGCACGATACTTTTCACGGGCAGTCTTATAGATACGGTCGTCCATGTCGTCGCGGACAACAGGACGGTTGGTGGGAATCTCCACCACGTCGAGCTTGTAGATGTCCCAGAACTCGCCAGCCTCGGTAGAAGCGGTACCCGTCATACCTGCCAACTTGTGGTACATGCGGAAATAGTTCTGCAAAGTGATGGTAGCAAAGGTCTGCGTGGCAGCCTCGACCTTGACGTGCTCCTTGGCCTCGACAGCCTGGTGCAAACCATCGCTCCAACGACGACCTTCCATGATACGGCCCGTCTGCTCGTCAACAATTTTCACCTCACCATCGATAACCACATATTCGTCGTCGCGATTGAACATGCAATAAGCCTTCAGCAACTGTTGCAGGGTATGGACGCGTTCCGACTGAACAGCATAGTGCTGCAGCATCTCGTCCTTCTTGTTGACACGCTCTTCGTCGCTCAGCGAAGCATCGCCCTCCAAAGCAGAGAGCTGACCGGTAATGTCAGGCAATACAAAGAGGTCCTTGTCATTCACCTGATTAGCCAACCAGGCAGTTCCCTTATCGGTGAGGTCGCAAGAATTCAGCTTCTCGTCGACCACGAAGAAAAGGGGTTCTACCACTTCGGGCATGCGGCGGTTGTTATTCTCCATGTAGGTTTCCTCGGTCTTGAGCATACCACTCTTGATACCCTCCTCGGAGAGGTATTTGATGAGCGGCTTGTTCTTTGGCATGGATTTGTGTGAACGATACAAAGCCAGGAAACCTTCGTCCATCAGCTTCTTGTCGTTCTTCTGCTGACCTTCGCTGATTTTCTGCTTGGCCTCGGCCAGGAACTGTGTAGCAAGTTGTTTCTGAACGCCTACCAGTTTCTCAACCAACGGCTGATATTCTTCGAACATTTGATCGTCGCCCTTGGGCACAGGACCAGAGATAATCAACGGGGTACGGGCATCGTCGATCAACACGGAGTCAACCTCGTCGACGATGGCGTAATTGTGGGCACGCTGTACCAGGTCGCTGGGCGAGATGGCCATATTGTCACGAAGGTAGTCGAAACCGAACTCGTTGTTTGTACCGAAGGTAATATCGGCCTGATAAGCCCTACGACGAGCCTCAGAGTTGGGCTGATGCTTGTCGATACAGTCGACGGAGAGCCCATGGAACATATAGAGCGGTCCCATCCACTCAGAGTCACGCTTGGCCAGATAGTCGTTGACGGTAACGACGTGTACGCCATTACCCGTCAGCGCGTTCAGGAATACAGGCAGGGTAGCCACGAGGGTCTTACCTTCACCAGTAGCCATCTCGGCAATTTTACCCTGATGGAGTACCGTACCGCCAAACAACTGTACGTCGTAGTGTATCATTTCCCATTTCAGGTCATTGCCACCAGCAGTCCAGTGGTTATGATAGATGGCCTTGTCGCCGTCGATGGTAATGAAGTCCTTGCGGGGATCTGCAGCCAACTCACGATCGAAGTCCGTAGCCGTAACAATAGTCTCCTCGTTTTCTGCAAAACGACGAGCAGTGTCCTTGACAATGGCAAACACCTCAGGAAGGACATCGTTAAGGGCTTTCTCGTAGATATCAAGCACTTCTTTCTCAATCTTGTCAATCTTGGCAAAGATGTCAGCACGCTCGTCGATGGGCGTGTCCTCAATGGTGGCCTTCAGTTTCTCTATCTCTTCTTTCTGTTGCTTGGCAGAATCCTGAACCTGTCGCTGGATTTCCTTGGTGCGCTGACGCAGGGCATCGTTGTCGAGTTGCTGGATAGCAGGGTAGGCTGCCTTCACCTGTTCTACGACAGGTTGGATGAGTTTCATGTCGCGTGTGGCTTTATCGCCAAACAGCGAGCGTAAAATCTTGTTGAAATTCATATATTTTATTTACTATTTTACTATTTATGATTTACTATTAATTGGGCCAATTTGGCCGTTTTACTACCTTATTTATATAAAGCGGGTGCAAAATTACGAAAAAAAAACCGTAATCTTGCATAAAAGTCGGAATATTTGGCTTTTAGAACCTTTTAGTACAAAGGATCGGCCTTACAAGCATTGGGTGCGCGAATTCGGATGGCACGTGCAACCGTTGGTGCTATACGGTCGGCTGTGACAGGCGTCAGCACGCGTTGAGCCTGTAAATTGTGACCAAATAGAATAATCGGGAAATGAATGATTCCTGAGCGGTAAGTGGTCTGCTGGTGTGTTTCCTCGTTGATCAATTGCCATCCGGGAGCAACCTCAATCAACAGATCACCACACTTCTCTTTATGGAATCCATTGCGAATGTACTGCAGTTGTGGAGTGTCAGCGGTCTGTAACTGGTTGTTGGTGTATACCTGACTAATTCCTGTCAATTGCAGCAAAAAGTCCTGTGCCAGTTGCAATACCTCCAGACGCTTCAGATTCTTCTGCTCAATGAGTTTCTTATTCAGGAAAATCTGGTTCTGATAATATGTCTCCACATACTGAGCAGAGCCATACATGGCGCCCAGATACATATTTAATAAATTGGCAGAGCGGTTGATATAAACCTTGCCTGTCGGAATCCTGTATTGTTCGTTCTCTTGTTCCTGTTCTTCTTCCTTGGTTCCTGTTCCGGTTAATACAAAGAGAACGCGTTCTTTGGGTATGCTATTGAGAATGCCCTTTAATAAATCGGCAATATTGCGGTCCATCAACTGATAGTCCACAGCATCGGACTGCAAATCATAGTTGACGCAGAGCAGATCAGTCTGACTATCACGTCCCAGCCCAAGTTGTTCGACGCACTTTAGGGCTATGTGGGTAATATTCCTGTTAGCATCCTTTGTGGGCTGGTATTGCTTGATATATCCACTCAGCCATTGATTGACCGATTTGTAGTAAGGAGCGAACCGCCATTGTTCTTTGTCAATCCACACAGCACCATCAGCAGCATGGCCTGCTGACAAAATGGCACATTCCGGAGATGTAGCAAACGAAAGAACTTTCCCTTGCCCCTTAGTGGCTATCTTCAGTTCGTCGCCCAAAGTGGATGTCATCAGTTGCGTGGGAGAAAGACCTTGTTTCTTGTCTTCAATAACACTTTGTGGACGCAACGTGCTGCGATTCATCCATTCAGCTCCAGTTATCCCGTTGTAATATGGCGTGGTGCCTGTCTGTATAGAAGCACAGGCAGAAGCAGGATCTACGGAGGTGAAAGAATAACTGGCTGAAGGAAATACCATTCCCTGGTTCAAAAGACGTCTCAGACCATCTTCGCAATAGAGTGGGGCATAGGTCTCCAATAAGTCTGTGCGTAACTGGTTAATGGTGATATTCACCACCAACTGAGGAGACTGGGTTATTACCTGTGCTGTAGCTTCTGCGCTGAAGCCCAGCAACGATAGGAGGGTGATGTAGATATATCTGTTTCTCATTAACGCACTCTAATCATATGAAGTATACACTGTGAAAGCAAACATAATGCCAAAATCCAAATACCCTCTGCGTATGACTGGAAGAAGGCGCCTATAAAGAATAATACACACAGTACAGAGGTGATTATCCAGTAACGTGTCTGTCGTCCTCTGATAACTGGCCAGAGGAACAGCCAAGGCAGGGGATTGAAAAGGATGATTTGCAGGTTCAGACTTACTGTCGGGTGCTGCGAGAAAAGCATCATTGTCAGTACGATGCCAATAATGCCGGTAGCAATCATGAGTAACAAGTCCCAAACAACGAAGGTACAACGCTTTTTCCATTCGATAAGGAATATGATGATTCCTATGGTCAACAAAATAAGCGCACATGTCATTGGTGACAATGGGAACCCACTTTTGGTAATTTGCACTCCCGCAGGAACTGCGATGCGGCGTTCTTTGACCAATGGTCGATATTGCCCGTTCGTGTAAATCTGAGCACGATCGAAATCATACATCAAGTGGTGAGGCAGGAATTCCTGTTCGCGTTGTGTGGTAGATTTGTCGGCTTTAATACCTAACAGAATATCGTTACCAAAACGCGACCAAGGATTGTTGCGAGTCATCTCGTGTACCATATCCCTATAGGATGGTGTAAAGTCCTCGCGTTCAGTATATTCTACTTTTCCATTGATGCACTGCTCGATGATGTCTCGAGCCTTCGTCGTGCAGTTATTGTAGAAGTAATTATATCGGTATATCTTATTCTCAGGCTTCAGATTCTCAGCCAATGCATCCTGCAGTTTTTGTTTTTCTTCAGAAGTCAGATTCAATACCTGCTCCGTCACTAAACATCCAAACTGCCGATACTCCTGTACGAAATACTTATAAGGATAAGCACCTAATTCATAGTCTGTCAATCCAAATACAAAACGAAGAACGAACATGGACTTTTTAAAGTCGAAAACGCCATAGTTGAAAGCAGCGTCAATCATTTTGCCCTTTCTGAAATCATGAAACCGTATGGCGGTATGTCCGTATAGGCTATACACCTCGTCATGAGGTTGACATGTCAGCAAACTAATCTCTACAGAATCCATCGGGTCAATATCAGGCAATTCCCTTTGGGAAGATTGTCCCCAGGCAACAGCCGATATCATTGCCAAGAATACCCAAAAGTGGGTTTTTAGAGCACAAAAAATGGTTTTTAAATGTTTCACGATGCAAAATTAGCTTATATTTTCCACTTATCGTGCGTTTATTTCGTTTTTTTTCAATAATTTTGCAGACGATTTTCGAATAAGCAAGGAAAAAGTAAATGAAAAAAAGTATATTTGGAAGTATTTTGGCTGGCTTCATGGCCATTTCCGCTATGGGCCAAGTTAGCAATACGCTATCTCCATACAGTCAGTTCGGCATAGGCGTGCTGTCAGATCAATCGCTGAGTTTCGGTCGGGGTATGGCAGGACTTTCTATTGGTGTTCGTGACAGTAAGCATCCCAATGTGATGAATCCGGCTTCTTATTCTGCGGTAGACTCATTGACGATGATTTTTGATATCGGTCTCTCAGGACAAATCACTAACTTTAAGGAGGGGGACGTCAAAAAGAATGCTAAAACAGCTGATTTCGACTATGCTGTAGCTTCATTCCGCCTATTGAAGAAGGTTGGTGCCAGTTTTGGTGTAATACCTTATTCAAATATTGGCTATAATTTCTATAATGCCGAATGGATTGGTTCACATGAAAGCGACTATTTTGGCGGTATCAGCGACAACTATTACAACAATACGTATAAGGGAAGCGGCGGTTTCTCTCAGGCTTTTGTCGGCTTGGGTTGGGAATTTGCCAAAGGTCTTTCTGTGGGTGCAAATATGTCGTATTTTTGGGGAAAATATGAGAAGACGGTGACCTCAGTATTCAGCGACAGCTATGCAAACACGCTGACACGTACTTATAGTGCAAATGTCAACAGTTGGAAACTCGACCTTGGTGCTCAGTGGTCTGCCGATATCACCAAAAATGACCAGCTGACATTGGGCGCAATTGTTGGCTTTGGACATAAATTGGGGGCTGATGCACGAATGAGTATCACAAACGCCAATTCCACCACTAGCGTGTCTTCGACGACAACCGATAGTGTCGCAAATGGCCTTAGCCTGCCTTATTCCTTTGGCTTTGGTGCTTCGTTGGTACACAAGAAAAGCTTGACTATCGGTGCTGACTATCAGTTACAGAAGTGGGCTTCATTGGATTTCCCCATGATAAACAATACCACAAAGCACTATGAGGCTACAAGCGGAATCCTGTGTGACCGTCATAAGTTCACCGTGGGTTTCGATTGGATTCCCGATGCCATGAATCGTAAATTCCTGAAGCGTGTCCACTATCGCATGGGTGCTTCCTATGCTACACCTTATTATAAAATAGGTACGCAGGATGGTCCTAAGGAATTGACGCTTAGTGCTGGTTTCGGTATTCCTATTGTAAATACTTGGAACAACCGTACTTCCCTGAATATCAGTGCCCAGTGGGTTCATAATTCTGCGAAGGACCTGTTGACGGAGAATACGTTCCGCATCAACATCGGACTGACCTTCAACGAACGTTGGTTTGCAAAATGGAAAGTCGACTAATCGTTCATAGTTTATTCTTGATCGTTTTATGTTCATGTTCTGAAGTTCATGAACACACTGCTCCTGCCATCAATGAGCGCGACTCTGTATCCATGATGACAAGCTATGGCGTAAACACGCTCATAAGCGACTCGGGTGTCATCAAATATAAGATTGTAACTGAGCGTTGGGATGTTAACACCATTAAACAACCTCCCCGTTGGACTTTTGAGAAAGGTATCTTCCTCGAACAGTTTGACGAACAATTCCATGTTGAAGGCTATATTAATGCTGATACAGCATGGTATTATGAACAGCAGAAACTATGGGAATTACGTGGACGAGTACATATTCGCAATGTCAATGGTCTCGTCTTCGACAGCGAGGAACTCTACTGGGACGGAGTCAGGCATGAGTTCTATTCTCACAAGTTCTCTAAGGTTGTTACCCCAGAACGAACCCTGCAAGGCACTTATTTCCGAAGTGACGAGCATATGATGCACTATGAAGTCACCAACAGCGTAGGTTCTTTCCAGTCTGAGGATATCGAGAACGATAATAATAGCCAGCAGCAACCTGCCGATGCACAGAAACCGGATTCCACGCAGCCGCCGACACCAGTGCGTCCTGCTGCTACACGCAGGAAAGCGACTCCTAAACCCATAATTCCATAGCCATGACGGATCTCATTATAGGACTATTGATATCGATGGTGTTCTCTGCCTTCTTCTCAGGCATGGAGATAGCCTTTGTGTCGAGTAACCGACTTCGTGTTGAGATGGATCGCGACAAGCATGGGCTCGCCCAGCGTGCTTTGGATGTTTTCTATAGACAACCAAGCCATTTCATTTCTACGATGCTTGTGGGTAACAATATTGCATTGGTGGTCTACGGTATCCTCTTTGCCAGAATCTTTGACGCCACGCTCTTTGCACCGCTGAGTGATGGAGCTCGTGTGACGTGTGACACGCTACTATCAACCATGGTTGTGCTTTTTACGGGTGAGTTCCTGCCGAAAACCATCTTCAAGTCCAATCCTAATGGTTTAATGACATTCTTCGCACTACCGGCATTCCTGTGTTATATCGTGCTTTGGCCTATATCACGTTTTTCCACATTGCTATCTCGTGGATTCTTACGTCTCATAGGTGTCAAAATGCCCAAAGAGACTGAGGGGAAGGAGTTTACAAAGGTTGACTTAGACTATCTTGTACAGTCGAGTATTGACAATGCCAGGGACGATACGGAGATTGAGGACGAGGTGGAACTATTTCATAACGCCCTCGATTTTGCGGATACCAAAGTACGTGACTGCATGGTGCCGCGTACAGAGATTGTTGCTGTCGATGTGGAGGATTGTACCACAGAACAACTTAAGAACAAATTCATTGAGAGCGGGCATTCCAAGATTATTGTCTATCGCGGAGATATTGACCATATCATTGGCTATATCCACTCTTCTGAGATGTTCAAGCATTTCACTAAGATTGTGAAACATATTCAGCAGATGCCTTATGTTCCGGAGACAATGGCAGCACGCAAGCTGATGCATATCTTTCTGCAGCAGAAGAAATCCTTGGGTGTGGTGATTGACGAATTTGGCGGTACCAGCGGCATCGTTTCCCTCGAAGATATCGTGGAGGAGATTACAGGTGATATTGAGGACGAGCACGATAATCAGAAATACGTAGCCAAGCAGTTGGCTGATGGCGACTACATGCTCTCGGCACGATTGGAGATAGAGAAAGTCAACGAACTATTCGACTTGGACCTTCCGGAAAGCGATGATTATATGACTGTGGGTGGACTGATCCTACATGAATATCAGTCATTCCCGAAGCTGAATGAAGTAGTGTCTATCGGACGTTTCCAGTTCAAAATCGTCAAAAACACAATGACAAAAATCGAATTGGTAAGGCTAAAAGTCACGGAATAACTAAATTCCCCTGCAAAAATTTGCTCAATTCAAAGAAAATCAGTAATTTTGCAGGCCGAATTGACAAATGTCGATTTTAAAGAACAGAAAATTATTAAAAACAGAATAAAACAATGGCAGCAATTGGAAAAATTAGAAGCTGGGGACCAGTACTCGCTACAGTGATTGGTCTGGCCCTGTTTGCATTCATTGCCGAAGAGATGTTCCGCTCATGTGAAGCAACAAACAATGAGCGTCGTCAACAGGTCGGCGAAGTGTTAGGTAAGAAAATTTCAGTACAGGACTTCCAGGCTCTCGTGGATGAGTATCAGGATGTCATCAAGATGACTCAGGGACGTGACAACCTCTCTGAGGAGGAGCTGAATCAGGTGAAGGATCAGGTGTGGCAGCAGTTTGTCAACAACACGATCCTTGAGAATGAGGCTTCTAAACTTGGACTTACAGTTACTGACGAGGAACTTCAGAATGTGCTGAAGGCAGGTACGAACCCCATGCTTACACAGACTCCTTTCGTGAATCAGGAGACTGGACGTTTCGACGTGACACAGCTCACTAAGTTCTTGGCTGATTATAAGAAGGCACAGCAGTCATCTGAGGTGGCAGAACAATATCAGCGTGTTTACAATTATTGGAAGTTCATCGAGAAGCAGTTGCGCAGCAATCTGCTGAACTCAAAGTATCAGTCTCTTCTGGCACAGTGTCTTTTCTCGAACCCAGTATCAGCCAAGATGGCTTTTGATGGTCAGAACGAAGAGAGTGACATCCAGTTGGCTGCCATCCCTTATTCAACTATCAAGGATAACGAGGTCGAAGTCAGCGATGCCGACCTGAAGGCTATGTATGGTGAGAAAAAGGAGATGTTCAAGCAGTATGTCGAGAGCCGTGATATTAAGTATGTCGATTTCCAGGTAGTTGCATCAGCAGCTGACCGTACCGAGTTGATGAAGAAGATGAATGAGGCCAAGAGCCAGTTTGAATCTGGCATGGCTGTAGCCGAGGTTGTTCGCAAAGCTCAGTCTCAGCAGGCCTATATCGGTTTCCCTGTAAGCCGTACGACTCTTCCTTCTGACATTGCCGCAAAGATCGACTCTATGCAGGTTGGTCAGGTTTCTGCTCCTTTCGAGACCCGTTACGACAACACGCTCAATGTGGTGAAGTATATTGCTAAGGTCCAGCAGCCCGATTCTATTGAGTATCGTCAGATTCAGGTCGGTGGTGAGACTGCCGATGAAGCTCACAAGCGTGCTGACAGTATCTATACCGCTCTGAAGGCTGGTGCAGACTTCGACGCTTTGGCTAAGAAGTATGGCCAGACTGCTGAGAAACAGTGGCTCACTTCAGCTATGTATGAGCGCATGACAGCTATTGATGCTGACACCAAGCAGTATCTCACAGCTCTGACCACACTGGGTGTTGGCGAACTGAAGAACATCGAGCTCACTCAGGGTAATATCATCCTGCAGGTTAGCAACCGCAAGAATATGGTTGACAAGTATGACGTTGCTGTGGTGAAGCACACCATCGACTTCTCTAAGGATACCTATTCACAGGCTTACAACAACTTCAGCCAGTATGTCAGCGAAAACAAGACTCTTGAAGGTCTTGAGAAGAACGCTGCAAAGTTCGGTTTCAATGTTCAGGAGCGCAAGGACCTGTATAATTCAGAGCATACTGTTGCTGGTCTGCGTTCAACTCGCGATGCCATGAAGTGGATCTTCGATGCTAAGGCTGGTGAAGTTTCTCCTCTCTATGAGTGTGGCAATAACGACCATCTGCTGGTGATTGCCCTCACTAAGGTTCATCCTGAGGGTTATCGTGACCTCGAAGATGTAAAGGATGTGGTGAAGGAAGAAGTCCTTCGCGACAAGAAGTTTGCAAAAGCTGCTGAGAAGCTGGCTGGTGTAAAGAGCATTGCTGACGCTCGGGCCAAGGGTGCTACCGTTGACAGCGTTCGTCAGATTACTTTCTCTGCTCCTGCTTTCGTTCAGGCAGCAGGTGCCAGCGAGCCGGTGCTTAGTGGTGCTATCGCTTCCCTCAAGGCTGGCGATTTCTGTGGAACTCCCGTTAAGGGTAATGGTGCTGCTTACGTCTTCCAGGTACTCTCGAAGAAGCAGCGTGAAGGTGTGAAGTTCGATGCTAAGCAGCAGCAGAGTCAGTTGCAGCAGCGCGCCCTTCAGGCAGCAAGCCGTTTCATTAACGAGCTATACTTTAAGGCGAACGTCAAGGACAATCGCTACCTCTTCTTCTAAGGAGAGGGGTTGGGTTCCGTAGCTCAGCTGGATAGAGCAACAGCCTTCTAAGCTGTGGGTCTCGGGTTCGAATCCCGACGGAATCACAAAGACATGATTGATGGAAGATGGAGGTATTCTTTCACATTTTCAAGAATAAGAAGAGTAATGTAGGTTGGCAGTTGCCAGCCTACCTCTTTTTCATGCTACTTCTTGTTTCATGTGGAAAGAAGCGCCAGGAACCTGTGGTGACGCCATGGGGACAGATTACTGATACCATACCTGCCGACGATAATTTTGATCTTGATGACATCCAGCGTAACGGTGAGCTGATAGCACTCACGCTGACAGGTCCTGAGACTTATTACGACTATCATGGTCGTCATTTAGGTACACAGTACATGTTGGCTCAGGCCTTTGCTGACAAGATTGGTGTCATGTTGCGCATGGAGGTGTGTCGCGATTCGGCCGAGATGCAACAGCGTCTTGACGCAGGCGAGGCTGACCTCATCTGCTATCCAATGAAGAAGGAAGGCCTTGGCTGGTTGATAGGTTCTGACAAAGAAGATCTGGAACGTGAACTGACAGCATGGTTTCATCCGTCAATGGTCGACTCCGTAAAAAAACAAGAAGAGTTCCTGCTGTCAACGCGGTCTGTCAAGCGTCGTGTATTCTCTCCGATGCTCAATCGTGCGGGAGGTGTCATCTCCCATTACGACGGTTTCTTTCAGCGCTATGCGTCGACCATTCGTTGGGACTGGCGCCTGATGGCAGCACAATGCTATCAGGAGTCTACCTTTGACCCCCAGGCGCGTTCGTGGGCAGGAGCTTGTGGCCTGATGCAGATTATGCCTGGCACGGCCGATCATCTTGGATTGCCTCGCGGCAGTATCTATGATCCAGAACAGAACATTGCCGCCGCAGCAAAATATTTGGGTGAGCTGGATCGTACTTTTTCTGATATTCCTGACCGCTCCGAGCGTACTAAGTTCGTATTGGCAGCTTATAACGGAGGACATTTCCATATCCGTGACGCAATGGCCCTGGCCCGCAAGAATGGCAAGAACGCCCTACATTGGCGCGAGGTAGAACCCTATGTGCTTGGACTTAGCAAAGCCGAGTATTATAACGATCCTGTGGTGAAATACGGCTATATGCGTGGTTCTGAGACGGTTGATTATGTTCGGAAGATCCACGAGCGTTGGAATGGCTATCGTGGTGTTAAGACAGTCCGCAGCACCACAACGGTTAGTGGCACTCCCCAGAAGGCCAAGCGCGAACGTAAGAAGAAATACCAGATTAATGCCGACTAATTCCTGCCGGACAGACTCAGGAAATAGCCCGTTTTATAGATCTTGAATACCCATAGAGAGGGATGTCTGCCTGTCAGATGTTTCCGTTCTATGGCTCCAAACAGCTGGTGCCACCATCGTATCGGGGTGCGGGGCAGGGTTTGTGCACGATCCAAGAGGCGCGAATAGCCTTTCAGTTCATGTCGGAACTGATAGAGAGTGCGCAGGCCTTCTTCCGTTTTGCTGACGAAATGCTCATTCTCTTCAAAGATTTCAAAGCTCATCGGATTGTCAATGTGCAGTATCGGAACGCCAGCCTGTTCCATCGCTTTGCCAAACAATACATCTTCATAGCCGTAATTCCTGAAACGCTCATCGAAGGGATGCTCAATCATCAACGCCCGCTGTATCATGAAGTTGGCGGTATGAAAGTCACGATAGGGCGACTGCTGGCGTTCTTCGTAAGTGTGCTCACTTTCTGCTGCCTTTTCATACATTGAGCGCAGATTGCCAGGGATACAGGTTCCTATCACAACACCACCGTCAACAATCGGTGTCTCTTCGCACGAGGCGTACTTCCTGAGATAGTCGTTACGGCAGACCACCATATCGCTGTCAATGAATAGCAGCCAGGCATACCGGGCCTGCTGAGCCAGAAAGTTACGAATCGCTGCCCGGCCGGCATTCACTCTCCTTTCTATCAACTGACAATGGGGTAGGGCATTGATGCTCCGATTCTCTTCCAACACGTTATGTTGGGTTGAACCGTCATCAGCAACGAGAATCTCATAGCTTATACCCAACTCCTCAGCCTGCTGTTGCAGGTTGCCAACCAACGTGCTACACGGATCGTTGAAAGTGGGTATCAGTATTGACAATTCTCTCATAGCTGATGCAAAAATACAAAAAAATGACTATAAAACAAGCAATTGTCAGAAAAATTTCGTATTTTTGCATCGAATAAAGATGAATAACTATGAATAGACTGCGAAACAGCGTTGTTTTCTGTGTGTGCCTGTTGTCGGTATTACTGCTGTCGTGTAAGGGTCGTCAGCGCGATGCCGCCTACTATATGGAGATGGTCGACAGCATTCGTAAGGCAGAGACGGTTAAGGATATCCAGCAGAAGGCTGGTATCTACGATAATCCTGTCGATGCGTGGTTCGATACGCTGGCTATCCATACTTTGCCCATCAAGTCGGCTGGCAGCGACCTGTGGCAAATCGGGCATTTTATCCCTGTGCCCATGACCATCAACGAATACTTTGGCTATCCTGTCAGCGCCCACCTGAAGGCGTTGGCGCTTCCTAAAGCCTATCGCCGCCCAGTATTTATGGTGGCTGAAATGGTGGATTCCATCACGCCGCGTCTTTATCTGTACACGATGGATTCGCGCCATCAGCCCATCGACCAGCTATGCATCTACGAGCAGAAGGACGAAGACCGCGAGGATGACTTCGGTCAGACTGCGATGGAATATTATATCACGAGTAAATATGAGATTACGCTCATTATCTACTACCAGTCACACGACCGTGAGCGTAAACCCGAGCTAGTGAATTCCCGCCGCTACATCATCAATCGCGACGGCATGTTCGAGGAAACCATCATTGAATTAGAGTAGTTTTGCCAGCCTGCTGCGCAACTGCTCTGCCTCGCTCTTGCGGATGCTTAGCACGATTTCGCAAGTGTTTTCAAACGTTTGGCTGACGATGCGCGGATTCATGTCCTTCACGATGCGCATCACATCGTTCATCTGCGGATAGGCGAAGCTGTACTTCACGATTTCCTCTACCTGACGGGTCTCAATGGTTGCGTGGGCGAGGGCATCGGCAGCTGCTTCGCGATAGGCAACAATGAGACCGCTGGTACCCAGATTCACGCCACCATAATAGCGAACCACGACAATCAGTATGTTGGTCAGTTCGTTGCTGTTAATCTGTCCGAGGATGGGCTTGCCTGCTGTCGACGAGGGCTCGCCGTCGTCGTTGGCGCGGAAGTCCTGGCGCTCGAATCCCAACATATAGGCATAGCAAACATGGCGGGCATCGTAATACTTCTTGCGGTAGCCTGCCACAATGTCCTTCACCTCGTCAGTCGTTTCCACATGATGGGCAAAAGCGAGGAACTTGCTCCGCTTCTCGGTGTAGTATCCCTCGCTTGTGCCTGATATGGTGCGGTATTCGTCGGTCATCGTTGTTTTTCTATGATGGCCTAGGACCTCCTAGGATTTCCTAGGAGAACCTAGGATAATTTATGTATCACCAGTCCTGAGCGCAGTTTCGGCTCGAACCAAGTAGCCTTCGGCGGCATAATCTTACCGCTGTCGGCAATGTCCATAATCTGCTGCATCGACACGGGATACAGGGCCAGTGCTGCGCGCATCTCACCGCTGTCCACACGGCGTTTCAGTTCACCCAGACCGCGCAGGCCTCCAACGAAGTCGATGCGCTGTGACGAACGCAGGTCGCCGATGTTCAGAATCTCGTCGAGAATCAGACGGCTTGAGATGTCCACGTCGAGCACGCCGATAGGATCGCTGTTGTCGTAGGTGCCTTCCTTCGCTTTCAGGCTAAACCAGTGCTGGTCAAGATATAGCGAGAACTCGTGCAACTGCTGGGGCTTGTAGATTTCCGTGCCCTTGTCCTCCACGTCGAAGTTTTTCTTCAGGGCTGCCAGGAATTCCTCCGAACTCAGTCCGTTCAGGTCCTTCACCACGCGGTTGTAGTCCAGAATGGTCAACTGCGAAGCCTGGAAGCAAACGGCCATAAAGAAGTTGTACTCCTCGTCGCCCTTGTGGTTGGGATTCTGCTTCTGCTTTTCGGCTCCGACCAGGGCAGCAGCAGCCGAACGATGGTGGCCGTCAGCGATATACATCGAAGGCATCTTGGCAAACTCGTCGGTGATGGTCTGCGTGTCCTTGTCGTCGCTGATCACCCAGAACTGATGACGGAAACCGTCAATAGGAGCGATGAAGTCGTACTCAGGCTCGGTGGCAGCGTAGCGCATAATCAGGTCGTTCAGAACGGTGTTGTCAGGATAGGCAAAGAACACGGGCTCGATGTTGGCATTGTTCACGCGAACGTGCTTCATGCGGTCCTCTTCCTTGTCGCGACGCGTCAGCTCGTGCTTCTTGATGCGGCCGGCCATATAGTCGTCGGTATGGGCGCAGACCACCAGTCCGTACTGAGTCTTGCCGTTCATCGTCTGGGCATAAATATAATAATGTTCACGTTCGTCCTGAACCAGCCAACCCTTGTCCTGGAACTTCTGGAAGTTCTCGGCGGCCTTCTCGTAGACGCGAGGGTCGTATTCGCTAGTGCCTACGGGGAAGTCAATCTCGGGCTTGATGATGTGATACAGACTCTTTTCGTTGTCGCCAGCCTCGGCACGCGCTTCCTCTGAGTCCAGCACGTCGTAGGGGCGACTCTCTACCTGTTCCACCAATTCCTTCGGCGGACGGATTCCTTTAAATGGTTTTACGATTGCCATGAATTATTATTTTTACCTTTTTACTTTTTTACCTTTTTACCTTTTAAAGGTTTTCCTTGATTTTCTCAATCAACTCAGCGTATTCAGCGTCCGAGAGATACACCTTGCCTGGGTTCATCTGGAACGTGCCGCCGTAGTCTGGGCCGTCGACATATTTCGGAGCCAGGTGGAAATGCAGGTGCGAGAGCTTGTCGCTGTAGGCACCGTAGTTGATTTTCTCGGGGTTGAAAGCCTTCTGCATAGCTCGGGTTACGCGGGCCACGTCGGCCATAAAGGCATTACGGTCCTCGTCCGACAATTCGTTCAGGTCGTTCACATGGTCCTTATAGGCTACGAGACAACGACCGCGATAGGTCTGCTCTTTAAACAGGAACGCGCGAGAAACTGACAGCTCGCAGATTTCAATCATCAGATCGTGAAGTGTCTGATTATTAGTGCAGTACAGGCACTGCTTGGGGTCACTTTGCATAATAGATTACGTTTTGTTGTTTTATAATTTATCCGATATTTTTCTTTACTAGACTGCAAAGATAGTAATTTTGTTTCATTCCACCGCCATTTCGCACGGATATTTAAATGTATTTAGGCAAAATAGGAATAATAATGGTCTGCTCGGCGTTTGTTCATCACAATGATAGCTGTGGGTACTGGAGGGCCTGGTAGAGAAGTAAAAAGGTAAAAACAGTCTCAGTCTCAAATCTCAGTTCAAAAAAAAGATACCCTTCATTGCGAATTCTTCTTTTCATATTCTTGTAACTATCTAATAATCAATAATATAGATATATATAATATATATAAGAAGAGAAATGGGGGTACTTAAAAAAACAACTGAGACTCTGAGACTGAGACTACAAAGAGCACTCATTCAGTATCAAGTAACAATTTAAACCCCTAAGTATCAATGAATTACATTATTTTTAGCAGCACCGCTCCGGCGATGCCCAGTCCTGCAAAAGGCACAGAATTTGTGAAATTACTCCTCTCGCAGGCCTCAAAAGACATAATAACCCTCGGTTATCTGTCAATAACCCGTCCTTATGGCCGAATAAGGGAGGGTTATTTTTGGCTCATTTCCTTCGCTTAATCGATATTTTGCACTATCTCTCACCAGGTGAAATTACTCCGTCTCGATAAAAAAAAGAAATGACTTTCTTTGTTTTGTGCTCAACTTTTCGTAATTTTTCCTTCGGAGAAGATAGGTTGCATCTCAGAAAAACTCAAATTAATTTGGTTTTTCATTCGATTTACACTATCTTTGCCGGCAGAATGAAGAAGATAGCACTCTTTGCGGTATTGTTGGTCTTGATTTTGACGTCGTGTTCAGAGACGAAATACGTTGCTGAAGGCGACTATCTGTTGGATAAGGTTCAGGTGAAGACCGATCAGCCTGTTCGCGGGCTGTCGACTACCGACATGAAGATGTATGTGCGCCAGACGGGCAATTCCCGATGGTTTTCGGCCATCAAGATACCTCTTTATACCTATTCTCTCTCCGGACGCGACACGACGCGGTGGCTCAATCGCATGCTGCGCTCCATCGGCGAGGCCCCTATGCTCTACGATTCTGTGCAGACGCGGCAGTCGGTCAACAGTTTGCAGGTGCAGATTCAGAATATGGGTTACCTGCGGGCCAGCGTCGACGCGGAGAATACCATCAAGGGTCGCAAACTGAAAACCACCTATAATGTGCACCCCGGGCCTATTTATTCTATCCGGCATGTCAACTACGACATTCAGGACACGGCCATTGTCCGGTTGCTTCATTTGGACGACCCGCAGAACTGGGAACTGCGCCGTGGAATGACGTTCAGCATCGAGAACCTCGACAACGAGCGAAAGCGCATCACCCAGCAGCTCACCAATCAGGGCTACTACCGCTTCAACAAGGACTTCATTACGTTCATGGCTGATTCTGTGCCGGAAAGCACTGGTGTTGACCTGACGCTGGTGCTCCACCGCTTCCGTAACAACCAGGTGGCCGATACCGCCCATAGCCAATACACCGTCCGCGATGTTCGCTACCGGAGCGGCAATGCCGACGATTCCGTCATCCACCTGCGCCCCAACGTGTTGCGCAGCAATACCTTTATCCGCAAGGGAGAGCTCTATTCTGCCGCTGACCTGCAGACGACCTACAACCATTTCGGCCGACTGGGGGCTGTCCGCTATACGAACATCGGTTTCCGCGAGGTGCCCGACAGCTCGCTGCTCGACTGCGACATCCAGATCAGCACCAACATGCCTTCGTCGGTTTCGTTCCAGCCTGAGGGTACTAATACGGCAGGCGATTTCGGTGCTGCAGCGTCGTTGACATACCAGAACCGCAACCTGTTTCACGGCTCGGAACTGCTGACGGTGGAGCTGCGCGGAGCCTATGAGGCCATCAAGGGTCTCGAGGGCTATTCGAACTCCGACTTCCTTGAATATAGTTTACAAACCCGATTGACGTTTCCCCGATTCATTGCCCCGTTTCTGAGCAATTCGTTCCGCAGGCGCATCAATGCATCGTCTGAGGTGTCGCTGATGTACGACCTGCAGAACCGTCCGGAGTTTCTTCGTCGCGTGTTTTCCGCCAGTTGGCGTTATTTGTGGAACGATCCCAAGCATCGTGACCGCTATCAGATCGACCTGCTGGATTTGAACTTCATATCGATGCCCTGGATCAGCGATAAGTTCGAAGACGAATACCTGAACAATGATGATTACCGGAACTCGCTGCTGCTATACAATTATTCTGACATTTTCCTGATGCGCACGGGGTTCCGTTATTCCTACAGCAACGGCAATTTTGCCATCAAGACCAATATCGAGACGGGCGGTAACCTGCTCAGTCTGATGGCACACACTTTGGGATTCCACAAAAACAGCGAAGGAGCATATACCTTCCTGGATGTAGCCTTTGCACAATATGTGAAGGGTGATGTCGACTATACGCGCAATTTCCAGCTGAACTACAGCAACCAGCTCGTGTTCCATGTGGGACTGGGCATTGCCTATCCTTATGGGAATAGTGATGTCCTGCCTTTCGAGAAGACCTATTTCTCGGGTGGTGCCAATAGTGTGCGTGGTTGGAGTGTGCGAAGTCTGGGACCGGGCAATTATAAGAATGATGGAAGGATAGACTATCTGCTGAATACGGGCGACATGAAACTGGACCTGAATCTGGAGTATCGCGCCCATCTGTTCTGGAAATTCGGCGGAGCACTGTTTGTCGATGCCGGTAACATCTGGACGTTGCGCGACTATGAGGACCGTCCCGGTGGCCAGTTCCGGCTTTCAGAGTTCTGGCGACAGCTGGCTGTGAGCTATGGTCTCGGTTTGCGACTGAATTTTGACTATTTCATCCTTCGTTTCGATATGGGTATGAAAGCCGTCAATCCCGCTTATGAGACCAGTCGGGAACACTTCCCGCTAGTGTATCCCAAATTCAGTCGCGACTTTGCTTTTCACTTCGCGGTAGGTCTTCCATTCTAACCTTCCACTTGCCGTCGCGCTTGACGACGGTTACCAGGAATGTGCCTTCCTCCTGTAGCTGGGGCGTTGATCCGACAACGGCAGGCTTCAGGAAATTCCGGACATGCAGCGTGACGACGCGCAGGGTGTCGTTGGCTACGGTGAAATAGTCGTCAGCAGTTGCGGTGGCATTTCCCTGTAAAGTCTGTAAGTCTTGCTCCGTGATGTTGGAGGCTGCAAAGCGAAGCCATTTGTCGCTTTCCGGTGTAGCGTAGTTCGCTGCCTCGTGGAAATCACAGTTGAAATAGGCATCAGCCCATTGGGAGGCCACGTCCAGAGCGGCATCGTCGCCCTCGAAACCAGCGTTGCAACTTGCCATTGTGAGGGCTGTGAGGAGAAAAAACAGTTGTCGCATAAATATTAAATAAGTAAAAAATCGATGCAAAAGTACAAAATTCTCTAAACTTCCCGCTTAAAACTCTAAACTTTTTATTACCTTTGCACGAAATTTTGCAAAACGACATGATGAAATTCATCTCTTTTGGTAGTGGAAGCAGCGGAAACTGCTATCTGCTCACTACTCCAAACGATGCCCTGCTGATAGACCTCGGAGTGGGTCTGAGAGGGTTGAAGAAAGACTTCCGTGAATATGGTTTCAGTCTTTCGGCGGTTCATCATGTGCTGATCACTCACGACCATGCCGATCACATCAAGTCGGTGGGTTCGTTCAGTCACGACTACAACATTCCCGTCTATGCCACCCGCGAAGTGCATGTCGGAATCAATCGTAACTATTGCATCACGCAGAAGATTTCAGCCGATTTGGCGCGTGTCATAGAGAAAGGCAAGACGCAGCAGATTGGCGACTTCACGGTGACGGCGTTTGGTGTGCCGCACGACAGCAGCGACAATGTGGGCTATTTCATCGAGGCTGAAGGCACCAATTTCTGTGTGATGACCGATGTGGGTACCGTGACTGACGAGATGAAGGAGTATATCCGTCGTGCCCGTCACTTGGTCATTGAGGCTAATCATGACGAGGAAATGGTTATGAGTGGACCTTATCCGCAGTTCCTCAAGACGCGCATCCTGTCGCAGACGGGGCACCTGAGCAATCGCAACTGTGCACTGGCTTTAATAGAAAACATGTCCGAGGATTTGCAAAACGTGTGGCTCTGTCACCTGAGCGAGGAGAACAACCACCCGGAACTGGCGCGGAAAACCGTTGAGAGCCTGTTGCGCGACTATGGCATTATAGCTGGAGTAGACCTCCAACTTGAGGTTCTCAAGCGCAATTCTCCCACGGGAGTTTTCGAACTGGAATAGCGTTCGAACCTTAAATTATTTAAAAACTGCATACAAGTGTAAGGAGATTACATTTTTTTTCCTTATCTTTGCATTACATTTTGTGTATACACGTATATGGACCATATAAGAAACTTTTGCATCATTGCGCATATCGACCATGGTAAGTCGACGCTGGCCGACCGTCTGCTGGAGTATACAAAGACCATCCAGGTGACGGAGGGACAGATGTTGGACGACATGGATCTGGAGCGCGAGCGTGGCATCACGATCAAGAGTCACGCCATCCAGATGGAGTATATGTACAAGGGTGAGAAATATATCCTGAACCTGATTGATACCCCGGGACACGTTGACTTCTCGTACGAAGTGTCGCGTTCCATTGCCGCCTGCGAAGGTGCGCTGCTGGTGGTCGATGCCACCCAGGGCGTTCAGGCTCAGACCATCTCGAATCTTTATCTGGCGATAGACAACGACTTGGAGATCATTCCGGTCATCAACAAGATTGACATGCCTTCGGCCATGCCCGACGAGGTGGAGGACGAAATAGTAGATCTGATTGGGTGCGACCCCGAGGACATTATCCGTGCCAGCGGAAAGACCGGCGAGGGCGTGGAGGATATCCTGAATGCTGTTGTCGAGCGCATTCCTCATCCCAAGGGCGATGAAAAGGCTCCCCTGCAGGCATTGATTTTCGACTCTGTGTTCAATTCCTTCCGTGGCATCATTGCTTATTTCAAGATACTGAACGGTAGCATCCGACCTGGCGACAAAGTGAAATTCTTCAATACCGGAATGGAGTATGACGCCGATGAGGTGGGCGTGCTGAAGATGGACATGATTCCCCGTAAGGAGATGCATACCGGCGAGGTGGGATACATCATTTCGGGTATCAAGAATGCCAAGGAAGTGAAGGTCGGTGATACCATCACTCACGTGGCCCGTCCTTGTGAAAAAGCCATCGAGGGGTTCCAGGAAGTGAAGCCTATGGTGTTTGCCGGTGTCTATCCCATTGATCCCACGGATTACGAAAACCTGCGTGCCTCGTTGGAGAAGCTGCAGTTGAACGATGCCTCGCTGACCTTCGTGCCTGAGACTTCCGTAGCCCTTGGCTTCGGATTCCGTTGCGGCTTCCTGGGCTTGTTGCATATGGAGATTGTGCAGGAGCGTCTGGACCGTGAGTTTGACATGGATGTCATCACGACGGTGCCTAACGTGACCTATATGTGTTACACGAAGCAGGGCGAGGAGAAGGAAGTGCATAATCCTTCCGGATTGCCCGACCAGACGATGATAGATCACATCGAAGAGCCGTATATCAAGGCATCGATCATTACTGCTGCCGACTATATCGGCCCCATCATGACACTCTGTCTGGACAAGCGTGGCGAGTTGATAGACCAGCAATATGTCTCGGGTGGACGTGTTGAGCTGCGTTTCATGCTGCCGCTGGGTGAAATCGTGATTGACTTCTATGATAAACTGAAGAGTATTTCAAAGGGTTATGCATCGTTCGACTATCACATCGATTCGTTCCGCCCATCGAAACTGATAAAACTCGACATCCTGCTGAATGGTGAGCCGGTAGACGCCCTGTCGACGCTGACGCATCAAGACAATGCCGTAACGTTCGGTCGCCGAATGTGTGAGAAGTTGAAGGAACTGATTCCGCGTCAGCAGTTCGACATTGCCATTCAGGCTGCCATCGGTGCGAAAATCATTGCTCGCGAGACAGTAAAACAGGTCAGAAAAGATGTGACGGCAAAATGTTACGGAGGCGATGTGAGCCGTAAGCGTAAATTGCTGGAGAAACAGAAACGCGGTAAGAAACGTATGAAGCAAATCGGCAATGTGGAGGTCCCGCAGAAAGCTTTCCTCGCCGTGTTGAAACTCGATTAAATACAATTCTTGAAGAAACTGAAAACTAATAACTAATAATAAAGAAGAAGAAAAGACAATATGGCTACAATCGGACTGACAACAAGAGATGTGGCGCGTGAATTGGCTCGTCGCTACAGCACCATGACTCACGAAGAGCTCGACGTGCTCGAGAGTATTTTGGTGCCCATGAAATTCCAAAAAGGCGAAATCATCCTTCATGAGGGTGAAATTTGCGAAAACATATACTGGGTGGCAAAAGGCTTGGTGCGCCAGTTCTATTATAAAAACGAGAAGGAACTGACGGAGTATATGGCCACTGAGGACAACATCGTGATGAGCATTGAGAGCCTGTTCAAGGAACAGCCTTCTTCGCAGCAGATTGTGGCGCTGGAGCCTACCATACTTTTCGCTCTGCCCAAGAAGAAACTGGAGCACGAAGCAGTCCGTAATGTGAACATCCAGATGATGTATCGTAAGATTTTGGAGGAATCACTTATTATCTCACAGGTTCATGCCGACATGCTTCGCTTTGAGTCTGCCCAGGAGCGTTATGCGAAACTGGTGAAGCGCTCGCCACAATTGGTGTTGCGCGCCCCGCTGGTTTATATTGCCAGCTATCTGCAGATGACTCCCGAAACGCTCAGCCGTGTTCGTACTTCGGCGCTGCTGGGCGAACGAAATGACAAAGAATGAACTATTAGAAAGACTAAAGTAGACTACAGAAAGTAAACATATTGGGGAATGCCTGACCGAGCTGGTCGGGACGGTTCCTAAACAGTCCGAACAGGGCGCTGCCTGAGCCAGACATGGCCGCATAGGTGGCGCCCATCTTGTATAGTTGCTCTTTCACGTGTCCTATTTCCGGATGCAGGGCGAAGACACTCTCCTCGAAATCGTTGACCAACTCGTCGCGCCATGTGTCCACAGGCTGCATAACGATGTCGCGGCAGTTTTTCGCAGGATAGTGAGGACGAATACGGGCGAAGGCCTTCTTGGTGGGTACAGGAATGTCGGGACGGACAACGGCAATGTGCCAGCCGCTCAGGTCGAGCGTGATGTCCTCGAGCTGCTCTCCAATGCCTTCAGCATAGCATGGCCCGTTCTTGATGAAAAATGCGCAGTCGGCGCCAAGTCGGGCGGCATAGTCAATCATCTGCTGCTCGGTGAGGTTGAGGCCGAACATTGTATTTAACAGCCGAATCATATAGGCACAGTCGCTGGAGCCGCCTCCCATTCCAGCCTGGGTGGGTATGCCTTTCCAAAGGTGTGCGTGACAACGTGGCAGGGCAGGGTAGTCGGCCTTCAAAACATGGTAGGCGCGGACTACGAGGTTGCGTTGCTCGTCGCCGGTATCGAAGGACGACGGAGCGGATCCCGCCGGAGAACCGGCGGGCACAGTGGCGGACGAAGCGGAAACGGAGGCCGGGGCGGCGGTAACCTTCAGGTCACAGTCGACGTCAGAAGGGAATGCTTCGTCCATGGCTACTACTTCGAGTGCATCCTTGACGGGTACGGGGTAGAATACCGTCTGCAGGTTGTGATATCCGTCCGGGCGCTTTTCCACCACGTTCAGGCCCAGGTTTATCTTTGCAATAGGGAATGTAATCATCGTTGTTTCTGTTTTGAACTTGTTGTTTTCTGCCACAAAGGTAGTCATTTCGTGCGACATTCACAACATTTTGATGGTATTTTGAATCACCTTAAGTTTTAGGAATCTTTTTTAATATTATTTAGTTATGCGAATGCGCGTTATAAGAGGGAAAATGAGTACTTTTGCACACCAAAAGAAGCATATTTAAAAAGAAAAAATAAAACGACTATGGCAGAAGCTATTGACATCCGCGAGTTGAACGTGCGGATTGAACAACAAAGTGGATTCGTGCAGAACCTCGTGTCGGGCATGGATCAGGTGATTGTAGGACAGAAACATTTGGTAGATTCATTGCTCATCGGTTTGCTGAGCGATGGTAATATCTTGCTGGAAGGCGTTCCCGGATTGGCTAAGACGCTGGCTATCAAGACACTGGCACAACTGATTGATGCGACGTATTCACGCATTCAGTTTACTCCAGACCTCCTTCCTGCGGACGTGACGGGTACTATGATTTACTCGCAAAAGGAGGAGAAATTCCAGGTAAAACGTGGTCCGGTATTTGCCAATTTCGTGTTGGCTGATGAAATCAACCGCGCTCCGGCTAAGGTGCAGAGCGCCCTGCTGGAAGCCATGCAGGAGAAGCAGGTAACCATCGGAAGCGATACGTTCGAATTGCCCAACCCGTTCCTCGTAATGGCCACACAGAACCCTATTGAGCAGGAGGGAACCTATCCGTTGCCAGAAGCACAGATGGACCGTTTCATGTTGAAAGTGGTTATCGGCTATCCGACCATTGATGAAGAGAAAAAGATTATCCGCGAGAATATCCAGGAGTCGCTGCCCAAGGTTCGCCCCGTAACTACCGCAACAGAAATTCTGAATGCCCGCAACGTAGTGCGCGAGGTCTATCTGGACGAGAAAATCGAACAGTACATTGCCGATATTGTCTTCGCCACACGCTATCCCGATCGCTATGGCCTGAAGGATATGAAGGACATGATTTCGTTTGGCGGTTCACCCCGTGCCTCCATCAATCTGGCCAAGGCTGCCCGTGCTTACGCCTTTATCAAGCGTAGAGGTTATGTGGTTCCTGAGGATGTTCGTGCTGTTGCCCACGACGTGCTGCGCCACCGCATCGGACTGACCTACGAAGCCGAGGCCAGCAATGTGACCAGTGAAGAAATCGTCTCAAAGGTGATTAATAAGGTCGAGGTGCCCTAAAGACCTAGGATAGCCTAGGACAACCTAGAAAGAATATGGAAACAAGCGAAATATTAAAGAAAGTTCGCAAGATAGAAATCAAGGCGCGCGGACTGAGTTCGAACGTTTTTGCTGGACAATACCACTCGGCCTTTAAGGGTAGGGGTATGGCCTTCAGCGAGGTGCGCGAATATCAGTACGGAGATGATGTGCGTGACATTGACTGGAACGTTACCGCCCGCTTCCACCGTCCCTATGTGAAGGTGTTCGAAGAGGAGCGCGAGCTGACCGTCATGCTTATGATTGACGTCAGCGGCTCGCTCGATTTTGGTACCCAACGGCAGATGAAGCGTGACATGGTGACCGAGATTGCCGCAACCATTGCTTTCTCGGCCATTCAGAACAACGACAAGATTGGTGTTGCTTTTTTCTCTGACCGTATCGAGAAGTACATTCCGCCCAAGAAAGGTCGCAAGCACATCCTTTATATCATTCGCGAGATGCTGGACTTCCAGCCGCAGTCGAAGCGTACCGATGTGAAGCAGGCCTTGGAGTTTCTGACCAGCGTGTCGAAACGACGCTGCACAGCATTCGTGCTCAGCGACTTCTACGATCGTCAGGACTTCCTGCAGCCCTTGCAGATAGCTAATCGTAAACACGATGTCGTGGCTTTGCAGGTGTACGATCAGCGGGCACGCGAATTGCCTGACGTTGGACTCATGCGCGTCGTGGATGCAGAGACGGGTTACGAACAGTACATCGACACGTCGAGCCGCCGACTGCGTCAGGCCCACGAAAAATATTGGCATCAGCGTCAGGAAGTGTTACGCGAGACGATGAACAAAAGTAATGTGGACCTGATTAGCATTGCAACGAATGAGGACTATGTCAAGGCACTGCTGATGTTGTTTAAGCAGAGAAGTTAAGATAAAAAGAATAAGTAAGTGAAGAGAACGATAATATTTATAGGATTGATAGTCAGTACGTTGCTCGCCATGGCGCAAGTAAGCGTACAGGCTAAGATTGACCCTATAGAAATGCTGATCGGCGAGCAGACTCAGGTGACGCTGACTGTCCAGGGCGGTAATGATGCCCAGGTGGAGTGGCCTCAGCTGAAGCCCCGCCAAATGATAGTTCCAGGCGTAGAAGTCATTGCCAGTCATACTAGTGGGACTAGCCAGACTAGTAGTACTAGTGAGACTGGAAAGGTGATGACTATTACGCTGACTTCGTTCGATGGAAACCTCTATCACTTGCCTCCTTTCACGGTGAAAGTCAATGGCAAGGAAGTGAAGTCGAATGAATTGGCCCTCAAAGTTGTCGAGATGGAAGTGGACACTACGCAGATGAACGCTTTCTTCGGCCCCAAGGACGTGCAGGACAATCCCTTCCAATGGAGCGACTGGAGCATGCCGTTCTGGTTGAGTGTACTGGTGTTGGTATTGCTGGCAGTCGGCTATTGGCTTTATCTGCGCTTGCGCGACAACAAGCCCATCATTACCCATATCAAGATTGTGCGCCGACTGCTTCCTCACCAGAAGGCCATGAAGGAAATCGAGCAGATTAAGGCTGACAAGATGGTAACGTCGGAGAATCAGAAGGAATACTACACGAAACTGACAGAAACGCTTCGTAAGTATATCGAAGAGCGATATGGGTTCTCGGCTATGGAGATGACCAGTTCTGAAATCATCGAGCGGCTTATGTCGCAGGGCGACCAGCAGAGTCTGGACGAGTTGCGCCAGTTGTTTACAACGGCTGATTTGGTGAAGTTCGCCAAGTATTCGACGATGATTAATGAAAACGACTCGAACTTGGTCAATGCTATTGACTTCATCAACCAGACGAAGCTGGAGAACCAGCCGACGGTGGAGGTACAAAAGCCTGTTCTTTCAGAGGCTGATCAGCGTTCGCAAAAGGAGCGCCGTGTGCTGAAGGCTGTCATTTGGGCTGTTGGTATTGTCACTACACTGCTGTTCTGCTACGTTGTCTATAGTGTCTGGCAGTTGATATATTGAGAATATAAAAATGAGAATTCATGGAATTTGCCAATAAAGAATATCTGTTGCTGCTGTTACTGTTGATACCTTATATCGTGTGGTATCTGATGTACAGGAAGAAGGCAGAACCTACTATACGGTTAAGCGATACCAATGCATATCGCTTTGCCCCACGGTCGTGGCGAGTAACGCTGATGCCTCTGCAACCCTTGCTTCGTATGGCCGTCTTCGTGTTGGTTGTATTGGTCTTGGCCCGTCCCCAGACGCAGAACTCATGGAAAAATCAAACGGTAGAAGGTATTGATATCATGTTGGCTATGGACGTCTCGACGTCAATGCTGGCAGAAGACCTGAAGCCTAACCGAATAGAAGCTGCCAAACAAGTGGCTGCTGAATTCATCGTAGGCCGTCCCAACGACAATATTGGTCTGACGATCTTTGCAGGCGAAGCTTTCACACAATGTCCTATGACCACAGATCACAGTTCATTGCTGAACCTGTTACATAATACCCGTACTGATATTGCTGCTCGTGGTCCGCAGGGTGGTGGCATAGAGGACGGTACGGCTATCGGAATGGGACTGGCCAATGCCGTGTCCCGTCTGAAAGACTCGAAGGCGAAGAGCAAGGTGGTCATTCTGCTGACCGATGGCTCGAACAATCGTGGTGACCTGTCGCCAATGACTGCTGCTGAGATTGCCAAGAGTCTGGGTATTCGTGTTTATACCATTGGTGTGGGTACAAAGGGCACCGCTCCGTTCCCTCCCTCAGCAACAGGCCTTCCCGGCTATGTGAATCTGCCTGTGGAGATTGACACCAAAACGCTGTCGGATATTGCTGGTGCCACGGACGGAGACTTCTATCGTGCCACAAACAACCGCGAGTTGCAGAACATCTACAAGGAGATTGACAAGCTGGAGAAAACCAAACTGAACGTCAAGCAGTTCAGCCGCCGTTATGAGGCTTACCAGCCTTTTGCGTTGGCTGCCTTGTTGCTTTTGCTCTTGGAAATACTGCTGCGTATCACCGTGTTCCGCAAACTGCCGTAATAAATCGTAAATCGTAAATAGTAAATCGTCAAATCGTAAATTAGATAGATGTTTAGATTCGAAGACCCTATATACTTATATTTATTAGCGCTGATTCCCATTCTGCTGCTGATACATTTTCTGATGCTCCGTCGTCAGAAGAAGTTGCTGCGCAAATTTGGTGATTTAGAACTGGTGCGCCAGCTGATGCCTAACGTGTCTCGCATGCGTCCTTTGGTCAAGTTCTGGCTGTTGCTGGGCGCTTTGGCATTGCTCATCGTTGTGTTGGCCCGTCCTCAGTTTGGTAATAAGATCAGCCACGAGAAACGTACTGGCATCGAGACCATTATCTGTATGGATATCAGTAATTCCATGTTGGCTGAAGATGTAGCACCGAGTCGACTGGACCGTTCGAAAATGATGGTCGAGAATCTGGTCGACCACTTTACTAACGACAAGATCGGACTCATCGTGTTTGCTGGCGACGCTTTTGTTCAGTTGCCCATTACCAGCGATTATGTCAGTGCGAAAATGTTCCTGTCGAGCATTACACCTGCGATGATTGCCACACAGGGTACCGATATTGCTGCCGCTATCAATATGGCATCTCATAGCTTTACGCAGGAGGAGAACATCGGCAAGGCCATCATCGTTATTACCGATGGTGAAGACCACGAGGGTGGGGCAATGGAAGCCGCTAAAGAGGCCAAGGAGAAGGGGATGAATACCTATGTGTTGGGTGTCGGCTCACCCAACGGAGCTCCCATTCCTGTTGGTAACGGTGACTATATGAAGGACAATACGGGTCAGACGGTGATGTCGGCGCTGAACGAGCAGATGTGCCGTCAATTGGCTGATGCTGGTAGCGGTGCATATATTCACGTGGAGAATAATAGCAATGCTCAGGAACAGCTCGACAACGAACTCGATAAATTGTCGAAAAAAGAGACCTCATCAACCATCTATAGTGATTTCGACGAGCAGTTCCAGGCAGTAGCCATCATCGTTTTGCTGCTGCTGATATTGGAAGTATGCATCTTGGAAATCAAGAATCCGATGCTGCGTCGCATCTCGCTGTTCAAGCGTTCGAAGAAGGTGGCCGCTATTGTTGCCTTGCTGCTCGTGACAGTAGGCGTACAGGCGCAGAGTGACCGTCAGATGATTCGTCAGGGCAATAAGCTGTATCGCAAAGGTAATGTAGCTGAGGCTGAGGTGTCGTATCGGAAGGCTGTGGAGCGTAACGAACGTAATCCGCAGGCTAACTATAATCTGGGTAATTCATTGATGTCCCAGCGTAAGGATTCGCTGGCTATCACTCAGTTGGAGAAGGCTGCCAAGTTGGAGACCAATCCCCTGCGTCGTGCACAGGCCTATCATAACATGGGTGTTATCTGCCAGCAGCACAGAATGTTTGGTGAAGCCATTGAAGCTTATAAGGAAGCGTTGCGCAATAATCCTACCGATCATGAGACGCGCTACAATCTGGAACTTTGTAAACGTCAGCAGAAGGAACAGCAACAAGACCAGAATCAGCAGAACCAGCAGAATAAGGATAATAAAGACAATCAAGATAAGCAAGATCAGCAGAAGCAGGAACAGAAACAAGACCAGCAGAAGCAGGATCAAGAGCAGCAAAAACCTCAGATGAGCAAGGAGAATGCCGAGCAACTGCTGAATGCTGCCATGCAAGAAGAGAAACAAACCCAGGAGCGCATGAAGAAGGCTCAGCAGCAGCCTCAGAAGCGTCGCTTGGAAAAGAACTGGTAAAAGGCCTTCTGCCAAATGATGAATGAGAAGTGAGAAGTGAGAAATGAGAAATGGAAATGAAGAAATGATAAGTGATATGGCGAGATATGGATTGAGAAGAGAAGTGAATGGAAAATGGGTATTGAGGTTGCTTTTGGCATTTCTCATTTTTCATTTCTCATTTCTCATTTCAGTTGCGCAGCAGCTGACTGGTCGCGCTCCAGCACAAGTGGCTGTCGGCGAGCAGTTCCGATTGAGCTATACGGTCAATACCGACGATGCAAAGGGTTTCAGGGCTGGTGACATTCCTGATGCCTTCGACGTGCTGATGGGTCCTTCGACTTCCCAACAGTCGAGTTTCCAGATGGTCAATGGTCATACATCGAGTTCGTCGAGTATTACCTATACCTATATCCTTTCAGCCAAGAAAAACGGAACATTCACCATTCCTCCAGCCCATGTCACTGCTGGGGGAAAGACCATCACGTCTAACGAGTTGCATATCAAGGTCAGCGGACAGGCTCAGCCAGGCAACCAGGGCGGTCGTCAGCAAAGCGGTACGGGCGAGATTCGCTCGGCGGGTTCATCCATTTCGGGCAGCGACCTGTTTATCAAGGTGACTGCCTCGAAGCAACATGTCCGCGAGCAGGAGCCCATCCTGTTGACTTATAAGGTGTACACGCTGGTAGGACTGACCCAGCTGAATGGTAAGATGGCTGACCTGAAGAGTTTCTATACCCGCGAGGTGCCGCTGCCTCAGGAGAAGCAGTTCCACATCGAGACGCTGAATGGCAAGCCCTACCGCACGGTGACATGGCAGCAATATGTCATGTTCCCGCAGGTGACGGGAAAACTCGAGGTTCCAAGCATTACCTACGAGGGTATTGTCGTGCAGCAGAACCGTAACGTCGATCCCTTCGAGGCTTTCTTCAACGGAGGTTCTGGCTATGTGGAGGTGAAGAAGGAAATCAAGGCTCCCGGCATCACCATTCAGGTCGATCCGCTGCCCCAGCGCCCTGCGGGCTTCTCGGGTGGAGTAGGCAAGTACTCTATTTCTGCCACACTCGACCAGACCGAGGTGAAGGCCAACGATCCCGTGAAGATGCGCGTGGTGGTAAGTGGCGTGGGTAACATGAAATTGTTGAAGCAGCCCGAGGTGAAGTTCCCCAAGGACTTCGACCACTATGATGCAAAGGTGACCGATAAGACGCAGTTGACTACCAAGGGACTCGAGGGATCTATCATTTACGACTTCCTGGCCGTACCGCGTCATCAGGGCGACTTCGAGATTCCTGCCATCGAATACACCTATTTCGACACGGAGGCTAATACCTATAAGACGGTTAAGACTGAATCGTTCAAACTGCATGTCGATAAGGGCAGCGGAACATCACAGGCGACTTATACCGGTCAGGAAGATGTAAGACAGTTGAACAGCGACATTCACTATATCAAGACAGGCGATACCCGTCAGCGCGGCGTCGACGAGTTCTTCTTTGGTTCTACAGAATATTGGGTGTCTTTGGCAGTATTGCTGTTGGGCTTCATCTCGCTCTTCGTCATCTTCCGTCAGCGTGCCATCGAGAATGCTGATATCGTGAAGCAGCGTGCCGGTAAGGCCAATAAGGTAGCTACGAAACGACTCAAGAAGGCCGCAAAACTCATGGCTGGAGGCAAACAGAACGAGTTCTACGACGAAGTGCTTCGTGCTCTTTGGGGGTATGTGGGCGACAAGTTGAACATGCCTGTCGAACAGCTCTCGCGCGAGAATATCAGTCAGCAATTGGAATCTCACAACGTTTCGGCAGAAACCATTCAGCAGTTTATTGGTGCTTTGGACGAGTGCGAGTTCGCACGCTATGCTCCAGGCGATGCAACAGGTAATATGAATAAGGTTTATGATGCGGCAATGACTGCGATTACGCAAATTGCCACAACGATGCGAAAATCCAGCAAGTCTGGAAAATCCGGAATGTCCGGAATGGCTGTAGCCTTGATGATAATGACGTTGCCACTCACCTCTAATGCTGCTGTCACGAAGGCAGAAGCTGACAGCGCCTACGTTCAAGAACGCTATCAACAGGCCGCCAAAGACTATGAGGCTTTACTGAAGCAGGGCGTCAGCGCCGATCTCTATTACAATCTTGGCAATTGCTACTATCGTATGGATCAGATGACGCAGGCTGTGCTCAACTACGAGCGTGCGCTGTTGCTATCACCTGGCGATAAGGATATCCGTTTCAACTTGCAAATGGCCCGTTCGAAGACTATCGACAAGATTACCCCTGAGTCCGAGATGTTCTTCGTCACGTGGTACCGCTCGCTGGTCAATGTGCAGAGCGTCGACAGTTGGGCTCGCACGGCACTTATCTCCTTGTTTGTGGCTATCGTTCTGGCGCTGCTCTATTTGTTCGCTAACCCCATCTGGCTGCGTAAGGTAGGTTTCTTCGGTGGATTCCTTCTGCTGCTTGTGTTCTTGATTAGTAATCTTTTTGCTTGGCAACAGAAGCGTAACCTGACCCACCGTTCGGGGGCCATCATCATCAAGTCTGCTGTCAATGTCAAGAGCACACCGTCGAAGAACGGTACCGACTTGTTTATTCTCCACGAGGGTACGAAGGTGACCATCACCGACGCCACCATGAAGGAATGGAAAGAAATCCGCGTGGCCGACGGCAAGGAAGGCTGGCTGGAGACTTCGGAGATAGAAGTGATTTAGAGGTAAGAGGTGAGTAGTAAGAGGTAAGATGTAAGAGGTAAGAAGTAAGAGATATGGAAGAAATCATTCAATTCGACAAGCAACTGCTGCTCATGGTGAACGGCAGCGACTCGGTGTGGCTGGACTCGGTCATTATGACACTAACCAATGCCAAGACATGGATTCCGTTGTACTTGGGGCTGTTTTACGCGGTGTGCCGCACGAACTGGATGAGAAGAATGGGAAACCCAAATCAGCCGCGGGCAATCATGAACATCGTGCTGATTCTTTTGGCTGCTGGGCTGTGTGTCCTGCTGGCAGGGGCTGTTGACGACGAAATCGTTAAGCCCCTTGTGGCCCGATGGCGTCCTACACACGACCCCGAAATCGGCGCATTAGTCGACATCGTCGATGGTTACCGTGGAGGCAACTACGGCTTCTTCTCGGCACATGCCGCCAACACGTTTTCTATTGCAGTATTCTTCTCGCTCTTAATGCGCTGGCGATTCTTCACGGTCTGCATGGTCGGCTGGTCGTTAGTCAACTGTTACACGCGGCTCTATCTGGGCGTCCACTATCCCGGCGACATCACTGTCGGACTGCTCTGGGGAGGCTTCGTCGGATGGCTTGTCTATCGCATCTATTGTCGTGCCTACAGCCGAGTGAATGGCCGTTTCGAAGTGCCTCGCCCTTATGACCGCAAGTTGTTGCTGGTACCCATCACTGTCTTGGCTCTCACTATCATCTACGCCTTCCTTCACGCAGCATTTTAGTGGACTTTTTTGTATCTTTCCTCTGAAAAAACTAAAATCATTGCCTCAGATTTAACATCCATCGACGCAGTTTTATCATCCATTGTCGCAGTTTTAGCGTCCATCGACGCAGTTTTAACTTTACAAAGGACTTCGTAACCTTTTATCCAGCACCTCACAACCTTTTAGCAGGCACCTCTCTTTATTGTCGAAGTTACTCACGTTCTCACACCTAAAGGTATGAGTGTGGCGTTGCAATCGAAAAAACTCAAATTTATTTGGTTTTTTACTCACTTATTCGTAACTTTGCACTTCGTATGGAGACGAAAGATATACATATCAGCGACTATAGTTACGATCTGCCGGACGAGCGCATCGCGAAGTTCCCCTTGGCAGAGCGCGACCAGTCGAAGCTGCTTATATATAATAAAGGTGTAGTAGGGGAGGATGTTTTCCGTCACCTGCCTAACCACTTGCCCGAGGGCGCATTGATGGTGATGAACAACACGAAGGTCATTCAGGCCCGCCTGCATTTCCGCAAGAGTACGGGGGCGTTGATCGAGATTTTCCTGTTGGAACCCTACGACCCCGCCGACTACGAGCAGATGTTCCAGCAGACGCACCGTTGTTCGTGGCTGTGTCTGGTGGGCAATCAGAAGAAATGGAAGGAAGGTCCGCTCACTCGCGAATTGGAAATAAAGAGTGAAAAGCTTCAGATTTCCGCTACACGCGTGGGAGAACACGGAACGAGTCAACTCATTGAGTTTGAATGGAATAATGCGAACATCAACTTTGCCGATATTCTTGACGTGATGGGCGAACTGCCTATTCCTCCTTATTTGAATCGTGAAACCCAGGAGAGCGACAAGACGACCTATCAGACCGTCTATTCGAAAATCAAGGGTAGTGTGGCTGCACCGACAGCCGGACTGCACTTCACAGAGCGTGTGCTGAACGAGATTGATGCTCATGGTATTGAGCGCGAAGAGGTAACCCTTCATGTGGGTGCGGGCACGTTCCGCCCCGTCAAGAGCAAGACCATTGGCGAGCATCCCATGCATACGGAGTATATTGCCGTTCATCGCCGCACTATTGAACGTTTGCTGGCTCACCATGCTGAGGCTATTGCCGTCGGAACTACCAGCGTCCGAACGTTAGAGAGCCTCTACTATATGGGGCTGAAGGTGTTGGCAAATCCAAATATTTCTGAGGATGAACTGCACGTCAACCAATGGGAACCCTATGGGAATGAAGAAATAAGAATGAAGGATGAAGAATTATTATCTGCATCCGCTATGGAGTCTCTTCAGGCTTTGCTCGACTGGATGGTGCGGCGTGAATTGACGGTGCTTCACTCGTCTACGCAGATTATCATAGCCCCAGGCTACGACTATCATATTGTGAAGATGCTCATCACCAATTTCCATCAGCCTCAGTCGACGTTGTTGCTATTGGTGAGTGCTTTCGTTCATGGCGACTGGCACAAAATCTACGACTATGCACTGGCTCACGACTTCCGGTTCCTGAGCTATGGTGACTCTTCACTGCTCATTCCATAAAAGGAAAGGTAAAAAAGTAAAAAGGTAAAAAAGTAAAATCTTATGAAATACGGATTCATCAAGGTGGCTGCTGCCGTACCGGCTGTAAAGGTGGCCGATGTGGTTTACAACGTTGAGGAAATAGAGAAACTCATTTCTCTGGCCGATAGCGAACATGTGGAGATTGTATGCTTCCCGGAGTTGTGCATCACGGGGTATACGTGTCAGGACCTGTTCAAGGAACAGCTGTTGCTTACCAAGGCCGAAGAAGGACTGCTCATGTTGCTCGACTTTACCCGTACACTCGACATCATCTGTGTCGTCGGGCTGCCCGTCCAGGCTGGTGGGCTGTTGTTGAATTGTGCCGCTGTCATTCAGCATGGCAGCATTCTGGGCATCGTTCCCAAGACCTATCTGCCCAACTATGCCGAGTTCTACGAGAAGCGATGGTTTGCTTCTGCCCAAGACTTGAATCCCACGGACATCTATCTGGCTGGCACTCCCGTCCATCTGTCGTCTGAACCCAAATTGTTCCAGACTACTGACGGTGTCAAGTTTGGCGTGGAAATCTGTGAGGATGTCTGGGCACCCATTCCTCCCAGCAATAATCTGACGATGGCCGGTGCTGAGATTATCCTCAACTGCTCAGCCAGCGATGAACTGATAGGCAAGCATCGTTATCTGCGTTCGCTGGTGGCCCAGCAGAGTGCTCGTACCATGAGCGGCTACGTTTATGCATCGTCAGGTTTTGGCGAGTCGACGCAGGATGTGGTTTATGCTGGCAATTCGATGATTTTCGAGAACGGCAAACTGCTTGTCGAGGGCGACCGGTTCTCGTTCCAGCCCCAGTTGCAGAAGGCTCAGATTGATGTGGAATGCCTGCGTACCGAGCGTCAGACCAACAGCACGTTTATCAATGCCCAGCGTGAGGCCCATGCCCTGATTATTCAGACCAAGCCCGCTATGGACGAGCATCCTTTTGAATTTACTCGCCCCGTCGACGCTCATCCCTTCATTCCTAAGGATGATGAAATGAAAGAGACCTGTGAGGAAATTCTGAATATCCAGACGGCAGGACTGGCCAAGCGACTGATTCATACCAATTGCCAGCACGTTGTCATCGGCATCAGCGGTGGTCTCGACTCCACGCTGGCCTTGTTGGTTAGTGTGCGCACCTTCGATCGCCTTGGTTATGACCGCAAGGGCATCATCGGTGTCACTATGCCTGGCTTCGGTACTACCGACCGCACGCACGACAATGCTGCCTCGCTGATGCAGACGTTGGGTATCTCGCAGATGGAGATTCCCATTGTGAAGGCCGTTAAGCAGCATTTCTCCGATATTGGCCACGATGCTGCCATCCATGATGCTACCTACGAGAATTCTCAGGCTCGCGAGCGCACCCAGATTCTGATGGATTTGGCGAACAAACTGAATGGTCTTGTCGTTGGTACTGGCGACCTTTCGGAACTGGCCTTGGGTTGGGCTACTTACAATGGTGACCACATGTCGATGTATGGTGTCAATGCCGGCATCCCCAAGACACTGATCCAATACATTATTAAATATATAGCGTCCACAGCAGCTTTCTCTGCCCAGCGCGAAACGTTGCTGGACATTGTCGACACGCCGATTTCGCCGGAATTGACGCCAGCCGACGAGATGGGTAACATCAAGCAGAAGACTGAAGACCTTGTCGGCCCCTATGAACTGCACGATTTCTTCCTCTACTACTTCATGCGCTTCGGTTTCCGTCCTGCCAAGATATTCTTGCTGGCGAAACATGCTTTTGGCGATACCTATGAACACGATACCATCAAGAAATGGCTCCAGACGTTCTGTCGACGCTTCTTCTCGCAACAGTTCAAACGTTCCTGTCTGCCCGATGGTCCGAAGGTGGGCAGTATCAGTCTTTCGCCACGTGGCGACTGGCGCATGCCCAGCGATGCTTGTTCAACATTATGGCTCAAGGAGTGCGAGGAGTTGTAGAAAGTGCTCATAGAATTTGTAGATTCAAGAAAAATATCGTACCTTTGCGGACATGATGAAAACGGTAATAGTGAAAGACCAGGCGCTGCGTCAGGCTGCCGGCGAGGGTATGGATGCCTTCGTGGCATGTTTCGTCGCGGCTATCAAGGAGGCTATTGGCGGTGAACTGACTGCCGATACGATGAGTCAGCTCAATGCCGATCAGATTACGTTGCTGGCTTGGCAAATGCTGCACGACGAGGTGATGGACGGTGGTTTCGTACAGCTCATCCACAACGGTTACGGTCCCTTTATTTTCAAGAATCCTTTTGCAAAGGCGGTGAAGTCGTGGGGAATGCGTCCCTTGTCGAAGCTGATTTACGACGCTCACACGTTGTATGTGAAGTACGGCCAGCAATTGGAGCGCGACTGTAGCGACGACGAGTTCATGGCGTTGTTCGAGCAGTATCCTGAATTCGACGATCTGGACGATGAGTTTGTCGAGGAAGAGGAAGCCTGGACTGAGCAGATTGCCCGCTATATCGACGAGCACCTCGACCGATTCGCTACCGTGGAATAATTAAGCATTGATATGACAAAAGAAGACGAACTGATTAGGAAGAAAAGCCCTGTCAACATAAAGAATAAGAAAGCCTCGTTCGAGTATTTTTTCATCGAGACTTTTACCGCCGGCATTGTGCTTACCGGTACGGAGATTAAGAGTATCCGTCTGGGTAAGGCCTCGCTGGTCGACACCTATTGCACCATCATCAATGGCGAGCTGTGGGTGAAGGGCATGAATGTGTCGCCCTATTTTTATGGTTCTTACAACAATCACGAACTGAAGCGCGACCGCAAGTTGTTGCTGACGAAACGCGAGATAGCCAAGCTGGCGTTAGCCACCAAGCAGACGGGTTACACCATCGTGCCGCTCTTGGTATTCATCGACCAGAACGGGCGGGCCAAGATGGACATCGCTCTCTGTAAGGGTAAGAAGGAGTTCGACAAGCGACAGACGCTGAAAGAGAAGGAAGACCGCCGTGAAATGGATCGTGCTATGAAGACTTTTAAACATTAAGCCGTATGAAGAGAACAGTTACTATATGCCTGTTGCTCGTGGCCATCGTGGCTTCAGCCCAACAGAAGAGAGAGTTCCGCGGAGCGTGGATACAATGTGTCAACGGACAGTTCAAGGGTATGGCAACCGAAGCCATGCAGCGCACGCTGACCAACCAGTTGAATGAATTGCAGAAGGATGGTTGCAACGCTATCATCTTTCAGGTGCGTCCTGAGTGCGATGCGCTGTACGAGAGTAAGCTGGAACCGTGGAGTTATTACCTGACAGGCGAACAGGGAGCCAAACCCTATCCATATTGGGATCCTCTGAAATGGATGATTGACGAGTGCCACAAGCGTGGTATGGAGCTTCATGCATGGATTAATCCCTATCGTGCCAAGACGAAGGTGGCTCATGGCAATGCCCGTAACCACGTGGTGGTGCAGCATCCGGAGTGGACTTTCAAGTACGATGGTCTGACGTTGCTGAATCCTGCCCTGCAGGAATGCCGCGACTATATCTGTGAGGTGGCGCGCGACATTGTGACACGTTACGACGTCGACGGATTCCACATCGACGACTATTTCTATCCCTATCCGGTGGCTGGCATCCAGATTCCCGACGATGCTCAGTATCGGGCTAACTCCAATGGTATCAGCAATCGTGGCGACTGGCGCCGCTACAATGTCAATCTCTTTATTGAGCAACTCTACAAGACCGTTCACGAAGCCAAACCTTGGGTGAAGGTGGGCATCTCGCCCTTCGGCATCTATCGCAACAAGAAAAGCGATCCCAATGGCAGTCGTACCAACGGCCTGCAGAACTACGACGATCTTTATGCCGACGTGCTCTTATGGGATGCCAACGGCTGGATGGATTATTGCGTGCCCCAGATTTATTGGGAGATTGGCAACCGCGCTGCGGACTACGACGAGCTCATCCATTGGTGGAACCAGCATCTTACGCGTTCAGACCTTTATATTGGCGAGGATGTCGAGCGCACGGTGAAGCATGCCGACCTGAAGGACAAGAACCGCCATCAGCTGGCGGCTAAGATGTCGCTCCATCAACAACTGCCCCGCGTGAAGGGCACCGTTCTGTGGTATGCCAAGGCTGCTGTCGACAACGTCGGCAACTACGGTACTTCTTTGCGTAATGTCTATTGGCGCACACCGGCCTTGCAGCCCGTGATGGAGCATATCGACAAGAAGGCTCCAAAGAAGGTTCGTAAGCTGAAGGCTTTCAATTTTGATGGCCAGCGTGTGCTGTTCTGGACAGCGCCCAAGGGTGATGGCTGGCAGGACGAGGCCACGCGCTATGCCGTTTACCGCTTTGATAAGAAAGAGAAGATCAACCTTCATGACACGAGTCACCTGAAGGCTATCGTTGCTGATACGTTCTACGAGTTGCCTGCCAACGAGCAGACGCCTTGTGTTTACGTCGTTACCGCCCTCGACCGCATGCAGAACGAGAGCAAAGAGGTAAAAGTAAAGATCAAGAAATAACTTCGTTAACTCTTCTTCAGCGTTTCCTTCAGGAATGCCGGGGTGAATCCTTTCTTGCTCTTGGCCACTTGTTCCGGTGTGCCGGTAGTAAGGATGGTGCCACCTCCGCGTCCGCCTTCCGGTCCCATGTCGATGATGTGGTCGGCCAGCTTGATGACATCCATGTTGTGTTCGATGATGATGACCGTATTCCCGCGGTCTACCAGCGTCTGCAGCACGTTCATCAAGATGCGTATATCCTCGAAGTGCAGTCCCGTCGTGGGCTCGTCCAGGATGTAGAGCGTCTTGCCCGTATCTTTCTTCGACAGTTCTGTGGCTAGCTTTACACGTTGGCTTTCACCGCCCGACAGCGTCGTCGAAGGCTGTCCCAACTTGATATATCCCAGTCCGACGTCCTGTATGGTCTTGATCTTGCGCAGGATGTCGGGTACGTTCTCGAAGAACTCTACAGCTTGGTTAATGGTCATGTCCAGCACGTCGGCTATCGACTTGCCCTTGTATCTCACCTCCAGTGTCTCGCGGTTGTATCGCTTGCCGTGACATTCTTCACAGGGCACTTGGATGTTGGGCAGGAAATTCATTTCGATGGTCTTGTAACCGTTGCCGCCGCAGGTCTCACAGCGTCCGCCCTTTACATTGAACGAGAAGCGTCCGGGCTTGTAGCCGCGGATTTGTGCTTCGGGCAGATTGACGAACAGCGAGCGGATGTCGCTGAACACACCAGTGTAGGTGGCAGGATTCGAGCGTGGCGTACGGCCAATAGGGCTTTGGTCGACGTTTACCACCTTGTCGATATGCTTCAAACCTTCTATGCTGTCGTAGGGCATGGGCGCCTGCAGCGAACGGTAGAAATGTTTCGATAGGATGGGGTAGAGGGTCTCGTTGATGAGCGTCGATTTGCCCGAGCCCGACACGCCTGTTACGACGATGAGTTTCCCAAGCGGGAAATCCACGTTGACATTCTTTAGGTTATTGCCACGGCAGCCTGTCAGCGTCAGCGTCTTGCCGTTGCCTTTGCGACGCTCCTGGGGCACGTCAATCTTCAACTTGCCGTTCAGATACTGTGCCGTGATGGTTTCCATCTTCAGCATCTCGTCGATGGTGCCCTGGAACACCACCTCGCCCCCTTTTCGTCCCGCCTTAGGACCGATGTCGACGATGTAGTCTGCCTGACGCATCATGTCCTCGTCATGCTCCACTACAATGACGGTATTGCCCAGGTCGCGCAGTTCCTTTAGCGAGCGTATCAACCGTTCGTTATCCCTTTGGTGAAGGCCGATGCTGGGCTCGTCCAGAATGTAGAGCACGTTCACCAGCTGCGAACCGATTTGTGTGGCCAGACGGATGCGCTGGCTCTCACCGCCCGATAGCGAGGCCGACTGGCGGTTTAGCGCCAGATAGTCCAGTCCGACCTCCAGCAGGAAGTCCAGTCGCGTCCTGATTTCCTTCAGTATCTCGGCGGCAATCTGTTGCTGTTGGTGGTCTAGGTGCGACTCACAGTCGTCCAGCCACTTTCGCAACTCACTCAGATCCATATTGGCCAGCTCTGAGATGTTCTTGTCCCATATCTTGTACGACAGTGCCTCGCGCGTCAGTCGTTGTCCGTGACATTCCGGACACTCGCATTCTGCCAGGAACTGATCGGCCCATTTCTGACCGCCCGTCGTATCGTCGCTTTCCATTACCGAACGCAGGTATTTCACCACTCCGTCAAAGTCGACGAAGTAGTCGCTCGAGGTATGCACCAGTTCCTTGTCAATGCGTACCGGTTCAAGAGAACCGTACAGAATCTCGCTCATGGCCTCTTCGGGGATGTCTGTTATCGGGGTTTTCAGGTCGCATTCGTTGGAACGCAGAATGGCGGCAATCTGCCAGAAAATCATCTGGTTCTTGTATTTCCCCAACGGAGCAATGCCTCCTTCATAGATGCTGTGCTTGCGGTTCGGAATGACCTTGTCGATGTCTATCTCGTTGATATATCCCAGTCCTTTACAACGCGGACAAGCTCCTTGAGGAGAATTGAACGAAAATGTGTTAGGCGCTGGTTCATTGTATGATATGCCCGTTGTCGGACACATCATTCGCTTCGAGAAATGCCTCACTTCGCCCGTGTCGTAGTCCATGATCATAATCAGGCCTTCGCCCTGTTTCATGGCTGTTTGGATGGTTTTCTTTAGGCGGTCGGTAGGTTGGGTAGGGGTGTTAGGTTCGTTAGGTTGGGTAGGGACGGCCAGACGGTCTATCACAACCTCGATGTCGTGGTTCTTGTAGCGGTCCACCTTCATGCCCTCAGTCAGTTCCACCACGTCGCCGTCCACGCGCACGTGCAGATAGCCTTTCCTGCGCATCGACTCGAACAGCTCGCGGTAGTGACCCTTGCGGCTCCTGACTAGCGGGGCCAGTACCAAAATTTTCCTGCCTTCATAGTCGTGCAGAATCATGTCGATGACCTTCTCCTCCGTATATTTCACCATCGGCTCACCGGTCATGTAGCTGTAGGCCTTGCCAGCACGGGCAAACAACAATCGCATGTAGTCGTACACCTCGGTGGTGGTGCCTACCGTCGAACGCGGGTTCTTGTTCGTCGTTTTCTGTTCGATGCTGATGACGGGCGACAGTCCGGTTATCTTGTCCACGTCGGGGCGCTCTAGACCTCCCAGAAAGTTGCGGGCGTAGGCTGAGAATGTTTCGATATACCTGCGCTGTCCCTCTGCAAAGATGGTGTCGAAGGCCAGCGACGATTTTCCTGAACCGCTCAGTCCGGTAATCACCGTCAGCGACTGGCGCGGAATCTCCACGTCAATGTTCTTCAGGTTGTGTACGCGTGCTCCCCAGACGTTAATCTTCGTGTCGCTCATTGATCTCCTCCTCCTGTCCCATCATTAAATTCGTTATATCTTCTGATGAGGTTTACATCCCGACGGATCTTGTATTCCTTGCCGTCGGCACCACGGGCGTTCACCAGCACGAAGTACACACCGTCCTTCACGGGATGGCCGTTATACGTGCCGTCCCACTCGCCGTTTACATCCGTCCACTCATACAATTTCTGACCCCAGCGGTTGAAGATGTAGGCATGGAATTCCACGATGCTCCTGTGGTTCTTCTTGGCGCTGTACGTGTCGTTGGCACCGTCTCCATTCGGCGTGAAGGCGTTCGGCATCTCCAGAATGCTGTCGTAGATGGTCACGCTGATGGTGGCCGAATCCACATGCTCGTTGTTTAGACAGGCATAGACCTTCACATCCGTTTTTCCTGCGTCTACAAACGTGTATTCCGGACTTTCCTCATAGCGGGTCACGCTGCTTCCGCCGCCAGCACCCTCGTGCGTAAAGCGCCATTCCAGCGTCCAGCCGGCTTCTATTTCCGTCACTTCGGCCTCAAACCTCGTCTGCAACGGGGCTTCGGCTTCGAAGCTCTCAGTCTTTCTCACCTCATCGCCATTATCCGTATAGATAGCCGTGATGGTGATGGCAGCATGCGAACCTGTCGCCAGCCATCCCAGCATCGTCAGCATCATGATGATTCTTTGTTTCATAGCAGTCCTTTTCTTCTATTGCAGTCCTTTTTATACTATTAACGTGCAAAGTTCGGCATTTATTTTCATTCCACCTAAATAAATACGTTAAAGTTTCATATATTATTTTGAGAGTCTGTATTCCGAAGGCGTCTTATCGGCAAGGCGTTTAAAGAATTTGCTGAAGAAGGATGGATTAGGAAAGTCCATCTCGTCTGATATTTGAGCAATGGACTTGTCCGTGTGCTTCAGTTCAATCTTGATGTGTTCGATGAGGGCGCGATCAATCCATTCTTTTGCGGTGGTGCCGCTGGCTTGGCGAATAACGGTGCCGAGATATCGCTCTGTGAGGCACATCTTGTCGGCATAAAAACCGATCTGATGCTCTCGTGTTGCATGCTGATTTACCAGATAGATAAAGCGATCGAAGATGGTCTGTTCTCGACTCTGTGATGCTTTGAGCAAATCTATGTGTTGGCGATAGATTCCATCATAATGGTGCATCATGGCTGCAACAAGGCTGCTGACAATATGACGATTATAGTCGGGCTGATGAACCACCTGCCAGATGGTGTCGAAGATCTGACGGGCGGTGGAGATTTCACTTTCTCCGACTTTGATCTGGAAGTCGCGAACCTGTCCGTTGAAGGCTAATGGCATCTGTCCGGATGCAAAGGGCATAGGAAAATCCGTGAAGAGGCCTAATCCATAAACTTCGATTTTCCCATTGAAACTGATGGGACTAATGATTGTGCCGGGGCCAAGGAATACGATGGTGCCAGGAGTAATATGTCGCTCTACAAGGTTGATGTTAACATGTATCTCACCACTAACGAAGATACCTAAACGGTAGTCGTCGATGATGAATGGTGGCTGACTCTGTCCGATGACAAGCATGAAGATGCGAGGGTCGCCATAGACGATGCCCAATTCATTGCTTATATACGAATGGTCATGTAGCTGCGCATAGTGAGGACCAAGGAGGTCCTTCATACGCGAGTAATTCATCAGTTTGGGTCGTCTGTCTATAATCGTTACTGTTTTATGTGCCGCAAAGATAATAATAATTATTGAATTATCGTCCCTTTTGTATCAAAATCGTACAAAAAGAACATTTTTGACTGATGATGGATAATGATTATTTGGTAAAAACGTCGTAACTTTGCACCCAGAAATATAAACGACGATTATGCGAAGAATCATTTTAGGACTCGTGATGCTGCCGATAATGGCGCAGGGACAGACGCTGGAAGAGTGCCAGCAGGCGGCGGAGCGGAATTATCCGCTGATACGGCAGTATGGACTGATTGAGAAGACAACAGCGCTGACGGTGGCGAACATCCAGAAGGGTTGGTTGCCTCAGGTGACGGCCTCGGCTCAGGCAACGTATCAGAGCGATGTGGTGGCGTGGCCCGACGAGATGCGGGGAATGCTGGGACAGATGGGGCTTAACTTCGAGGGACTGAAGAAAGAGCAGTATAAGGTAGGCCTCGATGTGCAGCAGACGGTATTCGACGGTGGTGCCATCAAGAGTCAGAAAGAGATAGCCCGAAAACAAGGCGAGGTGCAGACGGCGCAGAATGAAATAAATATGTATCAGGTGCGCAAGCGCGTAAATGAAATGTACTTCGGATTGCTGCTGATTGACGAACAGATAGTACTGAACAAGGACTTGCAGGAGTTGTTGGCACAGAACGAGAAGAAACTGGCCTCAATGGTGAAAGGTGGTACGGCAGCAGAGAGCGATTATCAAAACATGAAAGCAGAGCGGCTGAACGTCGTGCAACAGGCGACGAGTTTGCAGTCGCAAAGACAGGCATTGGTAAGGATACTTTCGGCATTCTGTGGGATAGAGGTAAAGGAAGCGATAAAGCCGGTTCTGTCTGCTACTGTGGCAGAGCAACAAACAGGACAGATACCGGAGTTGAAGGCGATTGATGCACAGCTGAGATTGGCAGATGCCCAGGAAAAGGCCCTCAATGCGGCATTGATGCCTAAGTTGGGTGTGTTTGCACAGGGGTATTATGGCTATCCGGGCTATAATATGTTTGAGGATATGTTGAGTCGTAAGTTCTCTTGGAATGGGATGATCGGTGCACGACTCACCTGGAACATCGGCGCCCTTTACACCCGTAAGAACGATAAAGCAAAGATACAGTTGCAGCGCGAGACGGCTGAGACCAGTCGCGACGTGTTCCTCTTCAACAACAATCTGGAGCAGATTCAACAGAACGAGAATATCGAACGCTATAAGAAACTGATGGCTGACGATGAGGAGATTATCTCTCTGCGTTCTTCAATCCGCAAAGCGGCAGAGTCAAAACTCTCACACGGTATCATCGATGTGAACGATCTGGTGAAGGAAATCAACAACGAGAATGCAGCACGTGTTGGGCGGTCAATGCACGAGATTCAGATGCTGAAAGAAATATATGACCTGAAATATACAACGAATCAATAACGATATGAAGAAACTGATAATAATGGCAGCAGGGCTGGCGGTGCTGGCAAGCTGCGGAAGCAATGAAAAAGAATATGATGCCACAGGCACCTTCGAGTCTACAGAGGTGACGGTGGCAGCTGAGCAGAGCGGTGCGCTGATGAAGTTCGATGTGAACGAGGGTGACGAGATTGCTCTTGGTGAAGAAGTTGGACTTATCGACACTACCCTGATTTGGTTGAAGATTCAGCAGGCTGGTGCGACCAAAGAGGTCTATCAGAGTCAGAAACCGGATACGGAAAAGCAGATTGCTGCCACACGCCAGCAGTTGGCTAAGGCCAAACAAGATCAGCAGCGCTACAAGGAATTAGTGAATGATGGAGCAGCACCAAGTAAGATGCTCGATGATGCCACGAATCAGGTGCAAGTACTGCAGAAACAACTCGATGCGCAGATATCTACATTGAACACTCAACTCTCAACCCTCAACTCTCAACTCTCAACTGTCGACGTGCAGGTTAGTCAGTTGCAAGATCAGTTGCAGAAGTGTCATATCGCTGCACCTATTAAGGGAACAGTGTTGGAGAAATATGTCGAGAAGGGTGAGTTTGTAGCCGTTGGTAAGCCGCTGTTTAAGATGGCTGATACAGAGATGATGTTTTTGTGTGCTTACGTCACTTCAGCACAACTGAAGGACATCAAGGTTGGTAAGAAGGCAAAAGTCTTTGCCGATTATGGTGACGGGCAGAAAAAAGAATACGAAGGAACGGTCTCTTGGATCAGCAGCCGTTCGGAATTTACGCCCAAAACCATTCTTACTGACGATGAGCGAGCAGATTTGGTATATGCTTTGAAGATCGCCTTCAAAAACGACGGCTATGTTAAAATTGGCATGTACGGCGAAGTGAAGTTTCAATGATTGAGGTTAATAACATATCGAGGTCCTACGGCAAGGTGAAAGCTTTGCGGGATGTATCCTTCTCTGTCGGCAAGGGCGAGGTCTTCGGACTGATCGGCCCTGATGGAGCTGGCAAGACATCGATGTTCCGGATACTTTGTACGCTGCTGTTGGCTGATGAGGGTACGGCGACGGTGGATGGCTTCGATGTGGTGAAACAGATGACGGACATCCGCAAGCGTGTGGGATATATGCCCGGGCGGTTCTCGCTATATCAGGATTTGACGGTAGAGGAGAATCTGAAGTTTTTTGCCACACTCTTTGGTACCACCGTTGACGAAGGTTATGACTCAATCAAGGCTATCTATTCGCAGATAGAGCGGTTTAAGGACCGCAAGGCAGGAGCGCTGTCAGGTGGCATGAAGCAGAAACTGGCGCTCTCATGTGCATTGGTGCACCAACCCAGTGTACTGTTCCTCGATGAGCCCACGACGGGCGTTGACCCTGTCAGTCGTAAGGAGTTTTGGGAGATGCTTTCGATGCTGAAGGAACGTGATATCACTATCGTGGCCTCTACACCCTATCTCGATGAGGTTAGACAATGTGAGCGCGTGGCGTTCTTAAGCGAAGGAAAGGTAATGGGAATTGACACTCCTGAGATTATTTTGGATCAATTTAAGGATATTTTTAACCCGCCAGGCATAACTCGTAAGCAAGATTGTAGTAAGGGAGATGCAAGGGAGATGGAAGGGACAAGCAAGGGACAAGAAAGTCCAAACGTCATCGAGGTATCACACCTCGTAAAAGCCTTTGGCGACTTCCATGCCGTTGATGACATTTCTTTTACAGTCAGGCGCGGTGAGATATTCGGTTTCTTGGGAGCGAATGGTGCAGGCAAGACAACAGCAATGCACATGTTGACAGGACTGAACCAGCCTACGAGTGGCACAGGTCGTGTGGCAGGTTTCGACATCCGAACGGAACACGAACAGATTAAGAAACATATCGGTTATATGTCGCAGCGGTTCTCGCTCTATGAGGACCTGACGGTGGCTGAGAATATCCGACTCTTTGCGGGTATCTATGGGATGCAAAAAAATGAAATTGCACGCAAGACCGACGAACTCTTGAAACAACTGAAGTTCGAGGAGCACAAGAACGACCTCGTGGGTTCGCTGCCCTTGGGTTGGAAGCAGAAGTTGGCGTTTTCTGTGAGTATCTTCCACGAGCCCGCTATCGTGTTCCTTGATGAGCCGACAGGTGGTGTCGATCCTGCTACCCGTCGTCAGTTCTGGGAGCTTATCTATGAGGCTGCTGCACGCGGCATCACCGTATTCGTAACCACACACTATATGGACGAGGCGGAGTATTGTGACCGCATCTCGATTATGGTGGACGGTAAGATTAGTGCGATGGGGACGCCAGAAGAGCTGAAGCATAATCTCCATCAGCCTGATATGGATCATGTGTTTACGTATTTGGCTCGCAAGGCGAAGAGAGGAGAATAAGGTATGAAGCAATTTATAAGTTTCGTTATCAAAGAAGCCAAGCACATCTTGCGCGACAAGCGTACGATGCTGATACTCTTCGGCATGCCCGTCGTGATGATGCTGCTCTTTGGTTTTGCCATCACCAACGACGTGAAGAATGTGCGTACGGTTGTGGTTACCTCGCAGATGGATCATTTGACGCAGCAGGCCTTAGAGCGACTTGTGGCGTCGGAATACTTTACCATTGTCAAAACCGTACCCACGCCAAAAGAGGCGGAATGGATGATTCGCAGTCAGAAAGCCGACCTCGCCATAGTCTTTGCCCAGGATTTTGCCAGCAAGAAGAGTGGAGCGCAGTTTATCGTAGATGGCAGCGACCCCAATATGGCGCAACAATGGACAACTTATACCCAACAAGTTGTCGCAAATCCTAATGTGTCGTTGATTAGTCAGAAGCTGCTCTATAACCCAAGAATGAAGTCGGCCTATAACTTTGTGCCTGCTATTATGGGTATGCTGTTGCTGCTAATTTGTGCGATGATGACCTCCGTATCGATTGTTCGCGAAAAAGAACGTGGTACGATGGAGGTACTGCTCGTGTCGCCAATCAAGCCACTCATGATCATCGTGGCGAAGGTGGTGCCCTACCTGTTGCTGGCGTTAGTTATCTTGGCGATTATTCTGCTGATGTCTGCTACAGTGCTCGACGTGCCGCTGCAAGGTGGCCTTGGGTGGATACTCGTTGTTTCGCTCATCTATATCCTGCTGGCCTTGTCTCTCGGTCTGCTCATCTCAAATATCGCTCAGACGCAGTTTGTGGCCCTGCTCGTATCAGCGATGGTATTGTTGTTGCCAACTGTGATGCTCTCGGGCATGCTGTTCCCTGTGGAGTCGATGCCAACTATCTTGCAATGGGTATCGGCAGTTATTCCACCACGTTACTATATCCAGGCTATGCGCAAACTGATGATTATGGGCGTGGGCATTCAGGAAGTATGGCAAGAGGTGGTAATCCTTATCAGTATGACTGCCCTATTGCTTGTTGTCTCACTTAAGAAATTCAAGACGCGACTATGATTAAATATTTGCTTCAAAAGGAGTTCCTGCAGATTCGGCGCAACTCGTTTATGCCGAAGATCATCTTCATCTTCCCCATTATGGTGATGTGTGTCATGCCTTGGGTGATGAATCAGGAGGTGAAGAATATTCGCGTGGATGTGGTGGACATCGATCATACTACGCATTCGCAGCAACTTGTGCACCAGATTGAGGCCTCGAACTACTTTGTCTTTAATGGTCAGAAGGCGACCTATCAGGAAGCCATGAAGGATATCGAGACTTCGATGGCTGATATTATCCTCGAAATCCGCGATGGCAAATATCTTATTGCAGCCAATGCCGTGAATGGTACAAAGGGGTCGATAGGTAGTGCTTATTTAAGTCAGATAGTCTCAGGGACTGTCACTGCACCTTCTGCTTCCTCTGTGCTTACCTTATACAACAAGTTGCAGAGTTATAAGGTCTTTATGATTCCCGCCCTTATGGGAATCCTGATGATGATGCTTTGCGGTTTCCTGCCCGCGCTGAACATTGTGGGCGAAAAAGAAAAGGGTACCATCGAACAAATCAATGTCACCCCCGTTTCTAAGTGGTCGTTTATCCTCGCCAAACTCATTCCTTATTGGATTATCGGTCTGGTGGTACTTACCCTCTGTCTCGTGCTCTCGTGGCTTGTCTATGGCATCACCTGTCAGGGACCTCTCTTACTCGTCTATCTGTTGGCTATCCTGTTGGCGTTGTTCTTCTCGTCATTTGGCCTCATCGTATCGAACTACAGCGACACCATGCAACAGGCTATGCTGGTTATGTGGTTCTTTGTGGTGTGTCTGATGCTGCTCTCAGGACTCTTCACCCCTGTCCGCTCTATGCCTGACTGGGCCTATCTGACCACCTATATTAATCCCATGCACTACTTCGCCGATGCCATCCGCACCGTCTTTGTGCGTGGCGGTGGTTTCCAGACTATCGCCCACCAAGTGGTAGCCCTCGCCATCATCGCTTCCGTGATGTCCGTCTGGGCCGTACAGAGCTACAAGAAGAATAACTGATTGGAGAGTCCTGGGCAATGCCGACATGCAGCGTCTGAAGATGATTACGGTGAAGGGAGAACCAGAATGGCGGGTGCTGATGCAGGAGCAGCAAGTGGTTGAGATGGTCGTGGAACCCTAAGGAGACGTGGGCTGCTATCACCTGGTTCGCCTATCTGGTCTATATGCATTACAGACAAATACCCACTCACAAGCCGAAGCTTGCTCTGTGGGTATTGCTCGTTTCCTTCGTACTTTTGCAGATGTGTTTTTTGGTTGTCCAGTTCCGTCAGACGTCGGCAGAGATATCTATCTGATGAAATGCATCGGCTGCCACTGTTCGCGCTCTGGATAGTCGGGCGTGCCGTTGGCGTGAATCTTCTTCAGCAGCCAGGCCATGTTGTTGGCCATTGTGCGCATAGTCTGCATACCCTCTGTGTCGAGTGCTGCCTGACCTTCCTCGCGACCATAGACAATGTTCCAGTACTGTGAAGTAACCACGGGCATGTTCATCATCTCGAAGGGCATGTTCATGGTCTGATAGGCTACTGTGGCACCTCCACGACGACACACGCAGATTGCAGCAGCGGGCTTGTTAACCACCTTGGCGCCAGCCGAGAAGAACATGCGCTGGATAAGCGACAGAACAGAGCCGTTGGGTTGACCGTAATACACGGGGGAGCCAACAATCAGCGCATCCACATCGTCCAGTTTCTCTGACATATGCCCGTATATTGGTCGAGTGCTTCTGATATTCTATTCATAAACTTAGTGTTGTAAGGGACTACTAAGTTACTGAAAATCAGGCACTTGGCCAAATTTTATTGGTTATATATTGTTAATGTAACTCATTGATTTTCAGATGATTAAATGTATAATTAACTAAGTATTGATGAATGGTATGAAGTCACTAATATATG